>Ga0272442_10000202_pt1 | contig 99645 bp, 69 predicted proteins | sample SSMForm2O_FD_200262 | JGI IMG/M metagenome (GOLD analysis project Ga0272442, IMG submission 200262) | Marine sediment archaeal communities from Little Sippewissett salt marsh, Falmouth, MA, United States - SSM-Form-2O | ecosystem: Environmental > Aquatic > Marine > Wetlands > Sediment ...
CTCAACACTCGGCACCATCGGCTACATGTCACCCGAACAGGTCCAAGGCGAAGAGATTGATCAGCGCAGTGATCTATTTTCTCTCGGCGTAGTGCTGTATGAGTTGATCACGAAACAGAACCCGTTTAAACGGGATAGTGAAGCGGCGACACTCAAGGCTGTGAGTGATGCACTTCCAGAGCCGCTTGCGCGCTTCAAATCAGGCCTTCCAAATGGTTTACAGGCCATTATCGACAAAGCTCTGGAGAGAGACATCAAGACACGGTATCAACATGCGGATGGGATGTTGTCTGACTTGATGCGTGTGAGACGTTCGCTAGGATCGGATCAATCTGCTGTTCCCGGGAAGTTGGTTAGAGGTCGCTTAACGCGGAAATGGTGGGTTACAGCAGCCTTTATCGTTGTTGTGGCGGCAGTCGTGCTGCTTGCAACGAAACCATGGATCACAGATACAACTTCTGACGACTCGGACAGAATTATGCTGGCCGTGCTACCGTTCGAGAACATGGGAGCGGTAGAGGACGAGTACTTTGCGGATGGTATGACTGAAGAAATTACTGCGCGTTTGGCGGCAGTCCATGATCTTGGCGTTATAGCCAGAACCAGCATTATGCAATACAAGCACACGGAGAAGACACTGCAACAGATCGGTAGAGAATTGGGTGTCGCCTATATCCTCGAAGGCACGGTGCGCTGGCAGAGAACTTCCGCTACTGAGGCACGGATTCGTATAACACCCCAGTTGATCAGAGTGTCGGACGAGACCCACGTTTGGGCTGAAGTCTATGATGAAGTACTGTCGGAGGTCTTTCAGATCCAAACGAAAATCGCCAGTCTGGTAGTCGATGCCCTCAATATTTCGCTGGTGGCGACCGAGGAGGCGGCGCTGGCCAGTGTTCCGACTGCAAGTCTGGATGCTTACGACTACTATCTGCAGGGCAAGGAATACTATGATAGCTACAAGAGCATGGATGAGCGTAGAATCGCTGTACAGATGTTTGAAAAGGCTCTGGAAATCGACTCGACCTTTGCAGGAGCTCATGTCTGGCTGATTCGATTGTATCTGAATACGCCGGATTTTGTGGACCCGCTGCTGGTTGACTCTCTTCGAGAGATTGCTTATCAGCATGCGCTTAAGGCGCAGGAGTATTCCGCCAATGGTATCGAGGGTCATCTTGCCATGGGTCACTACTACTCTGGTACTTACGAGTACAGCAAGGCACTAGCGGAATTCAACAGAGCTCTCGCATTGCAGCCGAATAACAGCGAGATTATTGATGCGACTGCTGGTGTACTGGAACGCCAGGGCCGCTGGGAGGAAGCACTCGTTCGCTATGAGAGTAATGCATTACTCAATCCTCGGTCTGTGGCGGCATCCTGGGATTTGGCGCTGACTTACCTCTACATGCGGCGTTTCGCCGAAGCTGATCGAGTCGTTGAAAAGGGTCTGTCCCTCTCCCCTAATTGGTGGCCATATAAGACTCTGAGGGCGTGGGCTGCAGCCGCCGAGTACCGCAGCCCCGATTCCGGGCTGGCTTTCATAGAGAGAGTGGCCTCAGTGGAGGACGGACAATTCATTGAGAGCTTCAAGATGGAGCATCTCTACTTGAGAGGGGATTTCGCGGAGATTGTCGCCTTACCGATGACGGCTGACAAATGGTGGAGTGGAGATAGCGCAGCATTCTATCTGATGCGTGGTCATGCCTACGACAAGTTGGGGCAAAAGCAAATCGCATTCAGTTACTATGACTCGGCGCGGATAATCATCGAATACCGGATCACACGCGGCTCCGATCTTGGCCGGGACTTCACAAGACTTGGCCGGATTCACGCGCTCAAGGGCGATACGGCTGAAGCGCTGAAATTGGGCAGTAAAGGCCTGAGTACGATGCCCCTATCAAGAGACGCGGTTGAAGGCGCCCTGACCACTGAGGGTATGGCTAGGATCTACTCTTTGACCGGTCACGCGGATGAGGCCATCGCCTTGCTCGACACTTTGCTTCGCATCCCCTCACACTTGAACCTTGTGGATGTTGAAAACGATCCGTCCTGGGATCCTCTCCGCGACCATCCACGCTATAAGGCGTTGATTGAAAAATACGATAAGAAATATTATCAGAACACCACAAATCGCAATAAATAGGAGTACTACATGAGAATGTTGGTACACTGTCGACTAATATGTGGAGCCACTCTTGTCTTGGCTGTCATCTTTCTAACGGGATGTGCACAGGATTCCGCTGTCAGGGAAATGGAGGAGCAAAACAAGGCGTTGGTTCGGCGGGTTCATGCCGAAGTATCGAAAGGCAATCTGGAGATATTTGATGAAGTGCTATCGCCTAACTATGTTCGTCATTGTCAGGCAATGCCGCCGGAGTTTCAGGAACTTCATGGAACAAATCAATTCAAGGCTTTCTTAGCTGATTTCGCGACCGCCGTGCCGGATTGTAACGATTCAGTTCTCTTTGTTATCGCTGAAAACGACATGGTTGCCTATGTCACAAAAATGACCGGTACACAAACAGGCCCAATGGGAGAACTGCCAGCTAGTGGCAGGACATTCACACTAACGAACATAGTAATTCATCGATTTGAGAATGGTAGGATCACAGAAACCTGGGTGAGTTGGGATAATATGGCCATGCTTGCACAGCTTGGGTTCTTTCCTCCTCCCACGAACGATCAACCGTAGGTGTAATCAGATGAAGGAAGACTTACCATCCCGGGTGAATGATGGTCAAGAATCCGAATAGAAAACTGTTCATCATATTCGCAGCGCTTTACTTTGTGGAAGGTATGGGGCAACTTCAAGCGGGTCTTCTATCTCAACCCCTTCGGTCTCTGCTTAGTAACTGGGGAAATGACAGTGCCGAGATTGCCACCTTTATGTTCTTTCTGGGATTTCCCTGGTATATCAAACCGGTCTTTGGTCTACTAACCGACTTCGTTCCAATTAGGGGGCTTCGGCGGAAAAGCTATCTGATCCTGTCGAGTTTGTTAGTGATCGTTGGCTTCCTGGTTGCCACCCTATTGCCTCTTACTCCAGCCTTCACTACAGCGATTCTTCTGGTGCTACTCCTGCCGAGTTTCGGTATCGCCTTCAACGACGTTGCGACAGACGCTGCGATGATTGAAACCGGTCAGCCGCTTGGCATCACCGGCAGGCTACAGTCGGCGCAGTGGGGCGCTATGTATGGTGCGATGCTGATTTGCGGTGTGGCGGGTGGCTGGATCAGCCAGCACGGGCAGCAGCGGTTGGGATTTCTGGTATGCGCACTCATGGGCGCGGTGGCACTGTACATTGCGATCTTTCACATCCGGGAGAAACCGCGTCCGAAGTTACAGCATGGGCAACTGAAGCATGCCCTCAAGGTTCTTGGTAAGGCTGCGCGAACGCGTATCGTCCTACTTGTTGCAGCCTTCTACTTCCTTGTGAACTTCAATCCATTTTCCGCGGATGTTCTTTATGTCCACATGAGCACAGAACTTGGGTTCTCCGAGCAATTCATAGGCTATACCTACACAATAAGTAGCATCGCGTCGATTTTAGCCTGTGTCCTGTACGGGTTGTTTGCAAAACGGGTGCCCCTGCGCGTCTTGCTACATGGTTCGGTGTTCTTCATGGTGCTTTCGAGTTTGGTGTATATTGGATTGGGAACAGAAACCTCAGCTATCATTATCAGTCTAGCCTACGGCTTTACCCTAATGGTAACAACCTTGACACAACTGGAACTGGCAGGCAGGTACTGTCCACCGGCTGCGGCTGGCACCGTATTCGCCATTCTCATGTCCCTGTTCAACATTAGTATTTCTCTTTCGAGCATTATGGGCGGGTGGTTTTACGAAGCCTGGAAAATCTCATTGGGAGTGGACACAGCCTACAGTCTGTTAGTCGTGGTGGGTGCCGGATTCACAGCCCTTGGTTGGCTCCTGGTACCATTTTTCCCGAAGAAGCGCGAGGAATGACCATTGATATCGGTCTATTAAACTTGAGTTGAGGAGGAAGTATTGTCAAAATACGCAGAAGTCCTTCGACGGCGTATCAAGGATATAATGCCTGACCTGAAGATCGAGCAGTTCAATATAAACGACGAGGGGTTGGTGAATGATGTTGTGGTCGTCAACCATAAGTATGTGTTTCGCTTTGCCAAAACAAAACAAGGTGGTGAGGACCTCAGTAGGGAAAACCGTATTCTCGAACTCATACGACCCAGAGTAGGCGTGAACGTTCCGGCGCCAGAGCACCATGGTTCAGATTGTATGGTGTACCCATATATTGATGGTGAGCCTTTGCTACTGGATAGAGTAAAGAAATGGGATGAGATCACCCAGGTCCGCATGGCCGAGTCATTGGGCAACTTCCTTTTCAAAATGCATACCACGGATATTTCTCAGACCGAACCGGAATTGCATGCAACGCTGGCACCTGTCACACGTGAGAGGTGGCTGAAGATCTACGACGGAATCAAGAAAACGGTCTTTCCGTTGCTTTGGAAACATCAGGTTCAATGGGCTGAGGGTGTGTTCGACTGCATGCTCGATGACGAAGGTTTCTTTGAGTACAAGCCAGTTCTGATTCACGGTGATCTCAGACAGTATCACATTCTTACGGACAGCGAAGGCCGTCAGGTTACAGGTGTAATTGACTTTGGGGTGGCTGGATTTGGAGACCCGGCTTCAGATTTCGGAACTCTAATAAACACTTATGGCGAGAGTTTCGTAGTCAAGATGAAAAACGCCTACCCTTATCTGGAAGAGCTAATGCCGCGTGCGAGATTCTACGCTCAAGCACTCGAATTGCAGTGGGCTTGGCTAGGCCTTGAGTTCAAGGATGACTTCTGGTTCATAGCGCATTTAGGTTGTGCAAGAGACATTGATTCATAGCACGTACAATCTGCCCGCAATTGGCATTGTCTGGCCCAGATGATCATTCACTCTACCAGAGGCTGATGCATTACGAACCAGGAATGCCGGTCTAATCTGCGTTTGAAAAAACGGTCACAATTTGGTCACAATATGGTGTAAGTCCTTGTGCCGCAACGCGAGTATGGGGTTCGATCCCCCCCACCTCCATTTGTATAAATCATTGCAATTCAATAACTTGTCTGCCGGACGGGGGTATATTCCCCCCCACCTCCACCAAATTAACTTTTTTCTAAGTCATTGAAAATCAACGCTAAGCGCCTGAAATAAGGGCACTTTTGCGTCCACTCAGACTTGAATAACACCGAATAACTACCAATAACTTACAACAATTGTGGTCACAATTTGGTCACATCCGCAATCAGGCACACATGGCCACAATTAGTCTACTTTGGCCTTGCGAGGAAGCAGATACATTGTTATATTTGTGGCTTACCATCGACTTCAGGAGCGGCAAAGGAATGAAGAAGAACTCAGAAAATCCAACCAAGGATCGAATGATTCACATTCGATTGACTAGCCGAGCTCACCAGCAGCTAAGAGTAAGAGCGGCTCAAGAGGATACGACTATTCAAAAACTGGTCGAGGACTTGATTCTGACGAACCTTGCGAATCAAAAGACAAAGGGAGTGCAATAGTGTCAAACCGATTTGATAACGGTCAGCCACATTACCTCGGTGCCCTTCCGCTGCCATGTGATGGAAGGAATAAGAGTGCTGAATAGAATCTACGACCTTAAGAATCTAAGAGGGGACCTCACTGGGGGCCTTGTAGCTGGTATTGTGGCCTTGCCACTGGCATTGGCGTTTGGTGTGCAGTCTGGCTTAGGGGCAGCCGCCGGCCTTTATGGGGCGATAGCCATTGGTATTCTTGCGGCCATATTTGGCGGTACAGCCACACAGGCAAGCGGACCTACTGGACCAATGACCGTTGTATCTGCTGCACTTATAGCCGCTGCGATACAATTCGCGGGCACGCTCGAAGGCGCGCTGGGCATAATCGTGCTCACCTTCTTGTTAGGGGGTGTCTTTCAGATTCTGTTTGGTGTTCTAAATATCGCTAGGTATGTGAAGTTCCTTCCCTATCCGGTAATCTCGGGATTCATGAGCGGAGTGGGCCTGATCATCGTACTGTTGCAGTTCTATCCATTCGTTGGCGTTTCGGCACCAAAGTCAACAGTAGGAGTGCTTACAGAATTACCACGTTTCCTTGCAGATCTCAATTGGGTTGCACTTGGCCTGGGTGCACTAACGGTGTTGATTTACTATCTCTTTCCAAGAGTAACCAAGGCGGTCCCAAGTACTCTTGTTGCCTTGATATCAGTATCCCTCCTCTCATTCTTCATCAACGCAGATGTGCCCCTGATCGGCGAGATACCCTCCGGGTTGCCATCTCTCAAGATTGATGGATTATTCTCGATTGATTCGAGGGCATACTCATTGATTCTGGAGTATGCGCTTGTCCTTGGCGTGCTGGGCTCCATCGACTCACTGCTGACATCAGTAATCGCTGACAACATCACGAAAACAAAACACAACAGCAATCGAGAGTTGATTGGACAGGGTATTGGAAATATCGCCGCCGCCTTGATTGGAGGCATCCCAGGAGCAGGTGCCACGAAGGGCACCGTCGTAAACATCAATGCAGGTGGAAGAACCAGACTGTCTGGAACAGTTCATGGCTTGTTCCTGCTAACCGTGCTTCTGGGAGTCGGGCAACTTGCCGCTTTCATCCCACTTGCTGTGCTCGCCGGAATTCTCATACCAATCGGTTTTGCGATAATTGACAAGAGAGGTGTGAAGCACCTTCTGAAGATTCCTAGAGCAGATGCTGTGGTGTTGATCGCAGTCCTTGCCATCACAACCTTCGGCAGCCTGATCCAGGCTGTAGGTCTCGGTGTCATATTGGCCTCGCTGCTCTTCATGAAACGTTCTAGTGACTTGGCAGAACAAGGTACATCGGTAACTGCTCTTGCTGGAGTCGAGGGTGAAGATGTCTGGAAGGACGAGGCCGGTGCCTATGCGGAACTTAAGAATTGTGTCTATATCAAACACCTTTACGGACCGATGTTCTTCGGCTTCACTTCTCATTTCCAAGATCTGATTAGGAATCTTGATAAAGGTATTCGTGCGTTGATCATACGCATGGACCGGGTGCCGCATATGGACCAATCGGGTTTGTACGCGATGGAAGAGGCGATCCTGGACCTGAGCCGCAGGGAAGTTGTAGTGCTCCTCACTGGCCTTCACGACCAACCTCGTGACATGCTTTTGAAAATCGATGTAATCCCTGATCTCGTTGCGGAGGACCGGGTTTTTGAGGACTTTGAGGATAGTGTCAAGTGGTTGAAGAGTGAAGGTTTTGTGGTAAGCAGTAATAGTTCTTAGGCCGGATTCCAGCAATTCAATCCTCGGGGAACAACAAACGACTTATGAAATGAGTAACAATAAAGGTTAACATGATGAAAACTCAGACAAAAGAAACTCTGGCCGGGATGACTCCGAAGAAAGCGCTGGCCATGTTGGAGGAAGGCAATCAGCGCTTCGTGGAGAGCCGCGGAGAACAACGCAATTTGTTGGAGCAGATGAACCAGACGAGTCAGGGGCAGTACCCGTTTGCTGTTGTACTCGGTTGTGTCGACTCTCGCGTGCCACCAGAACTAATATTCGATCTAGGTATTGGAGATGTTTTCAGTATCAGGATTGCGGGCAATTTTGTTAATGAGGATATTCTCGGCAGCATGGAGTTCGCTTGTAAGGTTGTTGGTTCGAAACATATCCTCGTGTTGGGTCATACCAGTTGCGGTGCGATTCAGGGTGCTTACAATGATGTCGAATTGGGCAACCTGACTGGATTGGTTGATAAACTCAAACCAGCAGTTGAAGCCGTTGGGAGATCATCAGGCGACATTGACAAGTTTGCAGAGATGAATGTGAAGATGACAATTGAGCAGATTTCGAAGCAGAGCCCAATCCTGAAAGAGATGCTGGACAATGAGGAAATCGGGATTTCAGGCGCTATGTATGATGTAGAAACCGGAAGAGTCTCTTTCTTGTAATATACGAGGATATGATCACTGGTCCGGCGACCGTTAAATGAAGCAGATTGAATCCAATCCCCCACGTGAGACAAAAATCCAATCCGGCGGACAGTATTCGACGAACTTAGGAAAAACCAGGAGGTTCGACATGACGATAATGAAAGTGGTCGCAGCTTCGGTTGTTTTCTTGGCAGTCGCAATGGTGGGATATGCAAGCGATCAGCCAGGTTAATCACCTCGGGGCGGGATCTTTATTCACATAAGTCACGGGGAAGAAGATCCGCACCGGCTATTGATAGCGCATCAAAAAATGGTCACAATATGGTCACAATAGGGTGTAACTCCTTGTGCCACAACGCGAGTATGGGGTTCGATTCCCCCCACCTCCACTGCAATCCATGCAGTTTTCAGCTGTTGCCAGGATGACCAGAATGAGTGCCTTGTAAGGCGGCTTTGGAATTAAGATATTTCAGGCAGGAACTAACATTATAAAAGATAGTATAAGATTGGGTAACGAAAGCGGGAACCCACCCTCGGCCGTCTTGTAAGAACAAGCCGCCCATCGGATGGGCCACCGGCCAGAATCCAATATATAATTACGTCTTGCGGATAGTGCGCGACAATGATATTGCCGAAAAGCTTACTCAACAAATAGTTCAAATAACCTAATGGTTCCCGGGATCGCAAAGGTTACCATTAGTCTTGGTTAAATGATCTATCATCTGTGAGGCGTTATAATTGTCCGGATTGAGCATCAATGATTTCTTATAGCTCTCAATGGCAAGATCATTTTTCCCGGAAATCATATATGCTTCCCCCATGCTGTCGTATGCATTGGCCGATTCTGGAAAGGCATCCACATTACGTTTGAAAATCATAACTGCCGCGTCCATCCTTTGTAGATTAATGAACTCATAACCTATCATGTTCAGAAGAGCGTCCTGCCACTGATTCTTATCAAGAGCACGACGCAGAGAGTTATCAGCCAAATCACTCTGTCCTGCTATATGGTACAAACCCGAAATACGAGCATGATGCAGTGGCGAGACAGCAGTGTTTCTTTCGCAGACCTGCATTGTTATCAAACCGAGATCGTCCATGTTTCGCCTCAGAAACCATTTGGTTACTTCGTAGAATTCGTCTTCATCGAAAATTATGAGCTCTGATTGGTTGTTCTCAATTTGGCGTATTCTATCTTCTGCATCCTTCCTGTTGCCATTTACAAGAGCACGACCGCAGATTGCTGCGGCAGAACGAAGCGGCGGAGCGCTTTTCCGATCATACAGAATGGCGGCAATATCTTCTACAATGTCATTCGTAGGTGAAATATCCACATTGAGGCCTGAAACATCTTTGTAATTGCAGAATACGACTATGCAAAGACTATCGGCAGCGATTCGACGGTAATTACTTCGAAACCCGTTGATACTGCCCGAGCATCCAACGACACTCACTTCTTCTCCGCCAGTCCCCCATGGCTGCTGGCGGATGTCCCAGCCGTAACCATAGTACTGCATTCTTTGCGTGACAACCGGAGTAAGTATTTTCTGCAGGCTTTCGGCGCTGATCAGAGTCTCATCGTAAAGGGCGCAATCAAACCTGAAGATATCTTCCGCGGTCGAATATATACAGCCGCTCCCGATCACAACAGACATGTCGATAAATGGGGCATTTACAGGTTCGTCAGATTCGAAACGGTGGTGGTACCCCTGGGCTCTACCGGCAAGCACCGTGTGATTGTCATCAACACCCGAACTGGTCATGCCTGCAGGAATGAGGATACGATTTTTCAGCAGTTGTTCATATGACAAACCACTTACCTTTTCCATCATAACGGCCAAAAGGACATAACCAAAGTTGGAGTAGGCATAGCTACTGCCGGGTTCAAACTTGAGATCCTTGTCCGCAAAGTAGTCGAGTAACTCATCGGTTGTATGATAGATACGCTCGCGAATATCAAAGTTCTCTGGCACATCGGGGTAATCAATGATTCCCGAAGTATGGCTGAGTAGATGATGAATAGAAATACGATTTCCTGTAACGGCCGGGTACTCGGGAAGATAATCGTTTATTTTACCATCGAGGCTTAGCCGGCCCTCTTCCACCAACTGCATTACCATAATTGCGGTGAAAGATTTTGTAATCGAGGCAATCCTAAATTTCGTATCTGCAGAATTGGGGACCTGCGCTTCAAAGTTGGCAAAACCATAACCCTTTTGAAAAAGGATATCGCCATTTTCGGCAATAAGGATGGCGCCGTTGAATCGTCGATACTTACAATAACTGTCCATCAATGAAGAAATTTTGTCAGTTTTACTTTGCGCGAAAAGTAAACCGGATGGACATAATATCAAGAGGACGATCAATGAGATAATCAGACTACTAGTTGATTCGCCAGGAAGTTTCGACATTGGCTAAATCCTTTCTGTCCTCTTTTACGCTGGCGCACAGTGTTCAATATGTAGGGCACTTATTAAGGAATTCACGTTCCTCCAATATGTTTTATCACACCAGATATCGGTCAACCTTATAATTAAAATGTACTTCGGGTTTACGTCGATATGGTAGAATATGTTTCATCTTTGTGCATCATTACAAAGAGGATGTCGGTGAGCGAATTCGGGCCATCCTTTTGTTGTCACAGACGCTTGCCGATTAACACAGATTGTAAGTTATGTCCTTTTGGGACCTGATCTATGATCGTTAACGAATTTATTAATTCGCACAAACCGCCAGCCGCCTTGCGTCAATATCATTGGTTCAGCACTCCTTGAAAGCTTAAACTAAACAGGCTGGCCCTTTGCTTTTTGCCTGCCGTTCGGCACGTTTTTGGGCGAGATTTAATGGACGGACACGCGCATAGGCGGTGATTTGACGCCTTCTTCGGACGGGGGTTCGCCCCCCACCTCCATATTGTTGTATTACAAGCGCTTACAAGAATTATCAGAGCGATAACCCCAAATAACACCGAATAACGTGACACCGTTTTGGTCACGACTTACTCACATATGATGACAACCAACTGTTGCCTAAATCAATCTATTTGACTTTGAACTACGTGTCAGATATATTGTTATATTTGTAACTATGAACTGACTGCTGGGATTGAATTGGTATGAACAAGAAAACCAAAGGACACGCTAAGGATCGAATGATTCACATTCGACTTGATGAACAAATTCATAGACAGCTTCGAATTCTCGTCGCTAAGAAGGATACCACGATTCAGCAGTTGGTTAGTGATCTGATTCGATGTGAAATCACAGAGTCAGGAAAACGGAAAACATAGGAACAAGAGTCTTTTATGCAACTACGATTACAATCTAACAATTCTGGTGTTAATAGCATGATAATTACTTTTACATATAGGAGCTCTCATCGGAGATGTCTGGAGAATATCAAATGAAAATGTTCATATTCATGGTCGTAATGATTGTCTTGAGTATGCCGCAATCCGGAGCTGCGGAGACAATCTCTCTGGAAGAGTTTCTATCGACTGTTAAAAACAATCATCCGTTTTTTGAGCAAGAGTCCCTGTCAGTCGATGTCAGTGTAGAATCCCAAAACAAGTACCTTGGCGATAAAGATTGGATTATAGAGTCATCTCCATTCATCAGCTACGAGAACAGGACTGGCTTATTCAATACGACATATGATAAGCTGAGCCAGTTGCAGTTAAACGGTTCCCTTCAGAAGAGATTCTGGCAAACCGGCGGCCGGTTTTCTGCCTCATATTCTTCGGCGTACGCCGATCAGGAGTATCGTACTCTTTTTTCCACAAACCCATCAGAGTTATTCCGACAGCAGCTTTCATTGACATACTCACATCCGCTACTAAGAAACAAGGGTGGGGTTCTTGATCGACTTGAGTATGAATTGGCCGCGTATGCCATTGATTTCAATGAAATCCGATCCATGGAAAACCAGGAAGACTTTCTGCTAAACATGGGTTTTGGTTTCCTCGATTGGGTTTTCCTAAAGGAACAGCTCAACATTAATGAAGAACGGTTGCGCCTGGCCGAAGAACAACTCACTTCTACGAGAGATAAGTATGACGCCCACCTAATAGACAAGGTCGATGTATTAAGGCAGGAAGATGCCCAAAGGATCGCTAAGCAGAATGTAGTTCTCTCTCAATCCCAAGTGTCTGCTAAACAGACTGAACTGGCTGTACTAGCGCAATCACCGGAGTTCAGCGAGTCACAACCAGAACACGATATTTACAGCATGGTTTCCATTGAGGAGATCGAACAGACGATTGGTCGACTGAGTGATGATTCACGAGTGCTAACGGCCTTCAATGTTCTGGCAGATCAACTCGCTCACAAGGTTTCCGGACTATCAAATCAGACAAGACCACAACTTGATCTAAATCTCGGTACGGTGTTGATCGAAGATGATGAGAGTTACGGTAAATCGTTCGGCGTGGAAAATCCAAGTTTGTTTGTCGGACTACAGTTCACGTATCCGTTAGGTAACCATGCCAGTAAGGCGGATATCAAGAAATCAGAGTTGGAGTTGTTGCAACTCAACGCTGAACGAAAGTCAGTTTTTCTCAATCTGGAATCCTCCATAAGAAGTATTGTCATTCAGATAAGAGAAATGGAGCATGTCCTGGCGTTGAATCTGAGCCAAATTGAGTCTGCCAAGGAACGTACACTTGAAGAAATAAAGGTGTACGAACAGGGACGGGGTGATATGACGTTCGTGATTCAAAGCCAGGATAACGAAGCTCACGCCCGGCTGACTCATCTCCAAAATGCTGTTGGTTATCACAAGCTTGTCATGCAATACAAGGCTTTGCGAGATCAGTTACTTGTAATCGAATAAGGGAGATACTGTGGATTCGTTTTTCAAATTCTTTGCCGCCCGCCACAAGCTGGCTAATCTGTTCACAATCTCCGTACTGTTGCTTGGGCTCTACGCTCTTACTTACATACAGCGTGATCGTCGTCCCCAGGTCGATTTCGGCCAGATGACCATTACTACTCGCTATCCGGGTGCGTCATCTGAAGATGTTGAACTGAATGTAACCAACAAGATTGAAGAGCAGCTAAGAGGCGTCCGGGGAATCGAGGATATCGTTTCGTTTTCAATGGAAAACATGTCCACCATCGAAGTGAATATCGATCCCGATGCAACGAATCAGGATGAGATCAAGCTTGAGATCAGGGAAGCGGTTGGCAGGGGTACTGATCTTCCGGATGAAGTAGATGATCTTCCTCTCGTGAGAGATATAAAGTCTTCTATTATGCCGGTTCTTGAAGTCGGTATTACGGGGGATCTACCCTACCGCGAGAAACGACTACTTGTCGATCGTCTGGAGAAGCAATTGGAAGAGCTTCCAGGCGTATCTTCAGTTGAAAAATATGGTTATCGAGCACGAGAGATAAAGATAGAAGTAAAATCAGCCGCTCTAGAAAATTACCAGATCTCACTTGGTGAGATTATCGCAGCTATACAGGGGCAAAACATCCGCGCTACCGCAGGTACCTTCGAATCATATACCAGCGAGAAAAGCGTTGTTACTCTGGCGCAGTTTCGTGATCCATTTGAGGTTGGCGATGTGATAATTCGATCCACTTTCGAGGGACTGCAAATCCGAGTGAAAGATCTGGCTATCGTTCGTGACGATTTCGAAGACGAAGCTGTGATATCCCGTGTAAACGCTCAGCCAGCCCTATCTCTGTTAGTGAGTAAGAAGGAAAACGCTGACATCATTAGGACAGTGGATGCTGTTAAACAGCTATTGTCAAAGGAACAGAAGTTCTTTGCTGAAGGGGCCGGTGTTCACTATGCCAATGATGCTTCCGATCGTGTCCGAAGTAGAATGGATGTTGTCATCTCGAACGCAGTCATGGGATTCATTCTTGTTATTTTAGTCCTTACAACCTTCTTAAGATTTCGCACTGCTTTGTGGGTAGCGCTGGGTATTCCGGTAACCCTGTTGGGGGTAATCTTTTTATTGCCGATGTTTAACGAACTTCTCAGTTCGATAGCTCTGGCGGCGATGGTTTTGGTTTTAGGGATTATCATTGACGATGCTATAGTTATTTCAGAAAACATCCATCGCCACAGAGAAATGGGCAAAAGCCCTCTGGAAGCCGCTACTGGCGGGATAAAAGAGGTATTCGCTCCAGTTGTGACGACTATTCTAACAACAGCCCTTGCCTTTATTCCGATGTTCTTTATATCTGGCCGAATGGGGAAGTTCATCTACGTCATTCCCCTGGTTGTATGCCTTGCCCTATTTGTTTCTCTATTGGAGGTCACAATTGCTCTTCCCGCTCACATCTCGGGAGGTTTAAAGCGCAAAGAGGGTAAAAAACACGCCTCCATGAGTCGAACCTGGTTTCTGCCAATCCAAAGATTATTCAAGTTTGTAATATACTATGTTCTCAAAGCTCGCTATCTGTTTGTCGCTATTTTTATTCTGCTATTTATTTTCTCGGCAAGGCATGCGATTAAGAATATGGATTTCGTTCTGTTCCCAAGTGGCTCCGCGGACGAACTGAGTGTTCAAATCGAGCTTCCTATCGGAACTCCTCTTCAGGTAACTGCTGAGAAGACCACAGAAGTGGAGAACCTTATTGATTCACTCCTTGGGGATGAACTTGTTTCCTCAATTACCAGAGTTGGCCGGGGCGGGGATTTCGGTGGTGTAGAGGTCGAGAATATGGCACAGATCTCATTGATTCTCACTCCAACGACTGAGCGTGAAAGAACTGGTGTGGAGATCGTCAAAGAACTTAGGAAAAAGGGTAGGGATATTCCGGGTATCAGTAAGATCACTTATTCGGTGAAATCTGTTGGATTTGCTCTAGTGGGAAAACCGATATCGCTCAGGGTAGTAGGATCAGATGATCAAAAGAGAAAAAGATTGGCTGATTCGATTGTAACTGTAATGTCGACTATAGAAGGTCTCAAAGATATTGAACGGGATGATAAACTGGGCAAGGAACAGATTGAGATAGTGGCGAATCGTGAGAAGCTATCAAGGGCTGATCTGACTATTGCAGACATTGCTCAAAACATTCGAATTGCCTATGATGGCCAGATTGTCACCTCGGTACGGTACGGTGAAGAAGATGTTGATTTTCGTGTCTTACTCCAGGCAAAAGCACGCAAGAGCCTCGAATACCTCACACAATTGTTAATTCCGAACAAAAAGAACCGGCTGATTCCTTTGGGAGACGTGGCGAGCTTCAAAACCGGACCGGGACCTTCTAACTTCTATCATTACAATGGTGAAAGAGCAGTAACCATCACCGCGAGCGTAGAACAAGAAAGAATATCGCCTATGGTTGCCACTAAAAAGATACTTGGGAATTTCGATCTTGAAAAGGATTGGACTGGCTTGCGTATCAAGACAGGTGGTGAGTCAAAAGAATCCAGTTCATCTATGATTGACCTTTTGATGGCCCTCGCTCTGGCTGTGCTCGGAATTTACTTCCTGCTAATTCTACTTTTCGATTCGTTTTCTCAGCCGCTAATGGTACTGTTAGCGATTCCTTTCGGGTTGATTGGGGTGATTGGAGCCTTCGTTTTGCATGATCAGGTCCTGAGTTTTGTAGGTATGCTCGGTGTCATCGGTTTGGCGGGTGTTGTTGTCAATGACTCGCTCGTTCTTGTGAATCACATCAATCGACTCAAAGAGAGCAGCGGCGAGACGGATATGCTGAAAATCGTTGTCGATGGAACAGCGGATCGACTTCGCCCCATTTTGATAACTACTTTCACAACCGTGGCAAGCCTTTTACCTCTGGCTTATGGTATAGGTGGCTCGGACGAAATGATGACCCCAATGGCGTTGGCACTTGGTTACGGGCTTCTATTTGCGACATTCTTGACTCTTGGCTTGGTGCCCTGTTTCTACTTAATAGGTCAGGATGTGCACAGATTATTCAATAGGCAAGCTCGCTGACTCTGTCTTTTTAAAGAGCGTACTTTTGATCGACGGATCTGTATCCAAAGATGATTGATTCCGGAATGTTCCGCCAAAAGATGCTACCGAGAAAGCTGAGTATTGCTGCTGAAGTCGCTCACAATATAGACGAAGTCTGATTGTTCGTGAAATCAGCACTGACCTTAAGAGAACCCCAAAAACAGTCTGGCAAAAGCATTTGAGAGCGCGGTTCGGCAACTGGGGAGCAGATCAAGATACACAATATTTTTCCTCACTAGTTGGTCGTAATTAGGATAATAGGGACTTACTGACTGTACCATTGGGTTCAGTTGGGGGCGTGTTAGTGAACGTTAACGTACGTTGGCCCGCTATCGTAAATTGTCGCCATACCCCTATCTTCTTTCATATCAATATCTTGTGGGCGAATCCCGGGATTGGCATACTTCTTGCTAGGTATGCAGTTATGAAAATCTGGATTAATCTTATCCGAAAGGACGGTTGTCTTAAAAGAAAGCAGTGAGTGACTGCCCACAAACTTAGTGAAACTTATAACAATATTTAAATCATTTTGGAAAGAAACTGATCTGAATAGCAAACACCACAAGGACTGAAAGGAAAACACCATGAAACTCAAAAACATTATGCTGACGGGGCTCGCCATCTTAGGATTGGCAATGCTGACGTCGCCGGCCACTCAGGCTCAGACCTGTGACGGCAATGGTACAAACTTCGTGGATCTCAATGGCGATGGATTCAATGACAATGCACCGGATCACGACGGTGACGGAATCCCAAATGGACTTGATGCTGATTATGTTAAGGGTACCCAGGATGGCAGCGGCTATCAGAAAGGCATGCTCGGTGAGAATCAGGGTCAGGGAATGGCACAGAACAAGACCATGACCAAGTCTCAGAAATTCAATCGGCTTCAGTCGTTTGAAGGAAACATGTTTCAAAAGAGGCTTGGTGCTTTGGGTGGCATGAACGGCTCGGGCGCCGGGGTCTGTGATGGCTCGGGCGGTGGCATGGCTGGGGGCTCCGGAGTTTGTGATGGTACCGGTCCCAATGGCGGCCAGAAGCGCGGCGGTAAGTAATCAACACTCTTCTTCCGAAATACTGGGATGATGGCTTCAAGCCGTCATCCCTTCTATTTTGGTATAGGGAGTAGCCATGAAACTGTCATCTCAAATTGTCAATCTGATTACGCTACTAGTGCTCATGACTCCCAGTTTGAACGCAGAAGTAGTTACCAAGGCAATCATAGGGGGAGGTTATGAAAGCAACCTCTTCAGTGACTCCAATTCTACGGCTGATCAGTACGCTACCTTTGGTACAGATTTAAAGTATTATCCTTCAGCTTTCGTTCAGTTATCCGGCACAGCCAAGTACAACGCTTTTACTACTTACGGTGATTTATCCAATTTGGCCGGAGAAGCATCGTTTATCGTCATTCCGACCAAGGAGACATCACCCGTTACCCTGGCGCTGCGAGGGAATCTGGCGATGCGCAAATTCGGTTTCATATTCGAAGTATATGATCAAGTGGGGAGCGGGATAGGCGCGGACATGAGCTTTCTTCTAACTCAGAGAACAACCCTGCAATCATCAGTATCTTATTCAAACATTAGTTATGTAAACTCGGACTATGGTTCCAATCGGAGTATTGATCTTTCAACTGGAGTCAACACTGCTATCATGGGCTCCAATGCCATTGCGCTTCGACTTGATTTTTCCCGTCGGTCCTTCGACCAGCCAGCGTTAACTCAAGATGGAACTGGATATGCGCTTTTAGCTGGCCAGGATAAGACAGAGACCTTTGACGTTACTGGAATATTGATACGATTCTCACGACCACTGGGCGAGAGAACAGGAATGAATCTCTCTATTGGCCATAGGCAGTTGCATGTGGACAACAACTTGACTGTCCTAGGATATACTATTGACTACCTCTCTCCTTGGGCAGAACTGTGGGAAGGTGTTAGCTTCTCAGGCAGCGTGAAACACTTCTTCCCTAACCAGTTGATTACGGAACTATCATTGGCATACTACGATAAAGGCTTTGTCGATGTTGTTGAATTCAGCGAAGAAGCTAGCAATACATACTGGCGCGATAACCGTATCGATAGATTGACGGCTTTATCACTCAACATCTCGAAACCGATTTCTTTGCAGAGCGGAAAGACTATTACACCATCCTTCTTCTTGGGTTACCGGAACAACAGCTCCACTGCCGAGTTCTTCAACTACGAAGATGTCAGGGCGTCTATATCCCTCAAAGTCACTCTATGAGTCGTCCTCACCAGCACAGAAGTTCCAGTCCGCTTCTTTTTGTTCAGGGGGTTGAAATTAAGCACAAAAAACGGTCACAATTTGGTCACAATACAGTGTAAGTCCCTGTGCCACAACGCGAGTATGGGGTTCGATTTCCCTCACCTCCATTTTATACATCGCTATTCAATCAGGTAGCTTTCATATTAGTGTACTGGTACATGGACGTTTATAAGCCGTCGGATTGTGATTGACACAAGTGAAGGACTGGAATATACTGACGGGCAGAAAATAGCCGGTCGGTTTGGTGTTTGAAGTGATTGATCTATTAGGAGATACATATGTTCAATGCGGAAGCACTGTTAGAATTCAGCAAGCGGGCTTATCATAGTTTTGAAAAACTGATTGAGCATTGCGGAAGCCTGGATGGCAACGAATTCAACCGAAAGATAGAAGGCTTTGGATATCCAACTATAAAGCTTCAGCTTCATCATGCCATAGGCGCCCAGAAATACTGGATAGGGGTACTTCAGGGTCGTATTGATATCGATGATGATCCGGATGATAAGTTCACAATAGGTGATATGGCAGAGTATCATAAAGCTGTGTTGTGTATCACAGAAGATTATTTAATTTCAGCCTCAACAGAGGAACTGAATACGGCCCGTCCGATGATAACCTGGGGAAATATCGAAAAGGAATTGATACCGGCTCATGTGGTTATTCGAACACTGACTCATCTGTACCATCATCTTGGCCAGGTGGCCGCAATGTGCAGGCTGATGAATAAGCCTATCGCGCCAGGCATGGATTATCCGATTTTGCCACGGGTCGGAGATTAATCTCAATATAACGTAGGCATTTGTGACATAATGAGAGTCTGGGATTCTCCCGCATATCAAAACTGATTTCTAGAATGGGCCGTGTATGGGACAAACAAGATTTTAAAAAACCTGCTTGTCATTCCCCTGTTTCTAAAATGGCTTTTAAGGGAGCAGAAAAAACCAGAAATGGCTTGCGGAAGTTATTAGGCTTTTGAAGAAACAATAGAATTGTGTGGTTTGTTGGCGGCAATCACGGAATATTGGTGTTATTATATCCGCCGGTTGATTTTAGATGGCGTGAAGGTGTCCGGGGGGATATCTTTACAGTAAATCAGGAGCGTACCATGAAAGCAGTTTATATTTGTGATAACTGTCGGCTTAAGGAAGTCGTAGCGATGTGCCGGGAATACGGGTGCGGGATCGAAGTGCAGTCGTTTTATGACCCGGCATATATCGAGGGTGAAAGAGATGCCATCGCGAAACACCGCGAATTGATTCGTGATATCCCCGGGCGCTCACTTCACGGGCCATTCGGTGATCTCTGTGCCGGGAGTTTCGATGTGATGGTTCGTGATCTGGCGCGGTACCGCTATCAGCAGGCGTTCGATATCGCTTCACAGCTTGAGATCAAGCAATTGGTTTTACATCATGGCTATGTTCCCGGCACCAGTCCCCGGAGCGGCTGGATCAAGCGATATCCCGCATTCTGGCGGGAATTGCTGGACGATAAGCCGGATGATATCCGAGTTCATCTGGAGAATCATCTCGAACGGGACGTCCGGATGTTTTCCGATGTAATCGGTGCGATCGATGATGCGAGGGTGGATATTTGTCTTGATATCGGCCATGTTCACTGCAACGCCCGACAGAGGCTGACGGACTGGATTGAAATGTTAGGACCTCAGATCGGGTATGTGCACTTACACGACAATCACGGGCAGACCGATGAGCATCTGGGGTTGGGATTCGGGACGATTCCGATGGATGAGGTTTGCGGGGCGCTGGAGCAGTATGCACCGGAAGCGATCTGGGCGATCGAGGCGGGCCTTGATCATATTCCGCAGTCGCTGGCATGGTTGAAAGAACGGGGACTGATGCAATAGCTCTGGTCGGAATGCCGGGTGGGATCAGATTTGATCCATAGCCGCGTATCATAAAGTACTTCCCAAACGAAACCTTTTCAAAAGATTCCAGTCTATAATATATATGTCGAGCGGCGGGGAGCCGCTGTCAACCGGAATATGTGTCATCAGCCAATACACGGGGAGCCGTTCCATGTTCAAACATTATTTGAAGACAGCAGTCCGCATGCTGATGCGGAAAAAGTTGTATACTGCCATTAACATATTCGGGCTGGCGATCGGTTTGTCGTTGTGCCTGGCGACGATCAGTCATTTCAGTCATGAAACCGGTTTCGAGGATTTTCATCAACATAAAGATTCCATGTACCGGGTGGAGTGTGATTTCGCCCGTGCCGATTCGCAGTTTTCATCGGCGACGGTGATGCCCCCGCTCGGCGCCGCGTTGACATCGGCCATCCCCGAGGTGGAGCGGTCGGCGGTGTTTCGGGTGAGGCAGATCACCAGTATCACGATCGACAATTTCCGTCAGCGGGTTATCAACGAGTATGAGGGGGCGGGGTACGCCCACGGCAACAAGTTGATCTTTGCGAGTCCCGAGTATTTTGAGGTGTTCACGTTTCCGCTGGTGCAGGGTAATCCGGCCACGGCATTGAGTGAGCCGTTTTCCGCACTGATCTCCGAGGACGCCGCCGCCGAGTATTTCCCAAATGAGAATCCGGTGGGGCAGGTGATGGAGATCAATGACCGCTATACCTGCAAGGTCACCGGGATTCTGAAAAATATTCCCCAGAACACGCAATTGTACTGTCACTTTGTTATTTCATATGCGACCCTGGAAGCGACGGGGGCGGAGATGCAAAGCTGGGATCGGTTCGATGGTGATTATACTTATCTTTTGTTGCGCGATCAGGCCGATCCTGAGGCGGTGCAGTCCAAAATCCCGGCGGTGGCGGGCCGGTATTTCACGCCGGAGACGGCCGGGGATTATCATTTTCGCCTGAAGCCATTGAAGGATATATTTTTTGGCGTGTACGGCTCACCCAATCGAGGTGAATTATATCCGGCCGGGGAGATCTCGGTCATATACAATTTCCTGGCGGTTGCCGTGTTTATTTTGATTGTGGCGATTGCCAATTTTGTCAATCTCTCGACCGCGCAGGCGGCCGACCGGATGAAAGAGGTCGGGATGCGCAAGGTATTCGGGGCATATCGGCAACATTTGATCAAGCAGTATTTGGGAGAATCGATTGTCATCGTGTTTATTTCGATGTTGCTGGCGGTGTTGATCTTTGAGATTTTCAAGTTCAACATTGACGATTTAATGCCTCGCCGGATGTTCGCGAATATTTATGACAATCCGCTGTTTTTAATGTCATCGCTGGGTTTGATCGTGGTAGTCGGGGTGCTGGCGGGATTTTACCCGGCTCTTTACATCTCTCGATTTCAGCCAATTACCGTCCTTCAGGGCAAATCCCGGATGAAATCATCGCGATCGACATTGCGGAAGGGATTGGTGGTTTTTCAATTCGCAGTGGCGGCGGTATTTATTTTCATGACGACGATTATTATCCGGCAGACCAATATGATAACGTCGATCGATCCCGGATTTGTCACGGAGAATATGATGGTGCTGGATTTTGACGGCGACGACGCCGCTGAGCATTGCCGCCTGGTCCAGAATGAAATCACAAACCGGATTCCGGTGGCGGCATCATCGGCGGTCAACAGTCCGCCGGGCCGGGAGAAATACAGCTTTTACGGTTTCTACCTGGATGAAGAACGGAAACGTGAAGATCGGGTTGTTACCAAGGCCTTCATGACGGATTATGGTTTTCTTGAGACGTTTGGCCTGAATCTTGTGGAGGGACGCAATTTCTCGCCGGGGATCGCGTCGGATGTCGAGCATGCGGTCATTGTCAATGAATCGCTGGCTGAAACACTGGGTGGGGACAATCCGGTCGGGAGCAGGCTTTATGGCAGTGGCGACAAGTTTTATGAGGTGATCGGGGTGGTGGAGGATTTTCATGGGACACCGCTGAATTTTGGGTACAAATCAGAAATCGTGATTACAATGCGACCGGAGCAAACCACCAGTCTGGTGTTGCGTCTGCCATCGGACAATATTTCCGGGTCCGTGACGGCAGTGCGGGAGGCCTGGGAGCGGGTTATTCCCGGGTACGAATTCGATTATTCATTTCTTGACGCCGAAATTGACAACAGTTATAGCGAGTCACGTTCTCAATCGAAAATGTTTCTTGCTTTTGCGATATTTGCGATTGCGATTGCGTGCCTGGGAGTGTTGGGACTGGTTTCATACACGTCGGAGCAGAGGACCAAGGAAATCGGTATTCGCAAGGTGCTGGGGGCCAGTCTGACCAGTATTGTTACCTTGTTATCACGGGAATTCGTGTGGTTGATTCTGATTGCCAATGTCCTGGCTCTTCCGGTTGCCTATCTGATTATGCAGGATTTTTTAAAGTGGTTTCCGTATCAGGTCGGGATCGGTATCGGAACCTATGCGTTCGTAATCGGGACGGTGTTGTTATTTGCCCTGGTCACGGCCGGTTTGCAGTCGGCGAAAGCCGGTGTGGCTAATCCGGTTGAGGCCCTCAAGTGTGAATAGAAATAGCATTTGAAACCGCCGCGAGGGATTGTCGGACACGGGCAAAACAATTGCTTCCCATTATCGTATAATCCCATAATGTGAAGAAAACGACATGGGCGGTTGCCTTTTTTCTTCATTGTGGCTTTTATGGTGGTGAGACAATATTGAGAAAATAACATTGGAGGACATTCATGCGCATGATGCTTGTTGCGGGATGTTTGCTGTTCTGTATGACTGCGGTTGCGGCGGCGGACTGGCAGATAACCGAGTTGGACAACGGCCTGAAGGTGATGATCCTGGAGAATCATCAAGTCCCGCAGGTTAATATTTCGACGACGATCAAGGCGGGCGCCAAGAATGAGAGCGATTATTTTGACGGTGCCACGCATCTGCTGGAGCATTTGATACTGTTTCGGGGGACCGAGAAAATGACCGGCGAGGAGGTCAGCGACGCCATGAAACGTCACGGGGCGTATTTCAACGGGTACACGTCGGCGGACTGGACCGATTTCGTGATCTCGTTGCCGAAGGAGAACTTTGAATTCGCGCTTCAGATCCACGCCGACATGCTGTTTCGGTCGAATTTCCCCAAGGCGGCGATGGACAAGGAACGTCAGGCGGTGATCGAAGAAATCAGCATCACCGAGGACAACCCGTCGCGGAAGGTGTACCGGGCCTCGCTGAAAACGTTGTATGGCGATCATCCCTATTCCAAAAACGTCCTGGGAACCAAGGAAAACGTGCGGGATATCCCGCGTGACTCGGTTTATGCATATTACAAGCGGTACTATGCACCGAATAACATGACGATGGTGATTGTCGGGGATCTTGATGCATCCCGCGCCCTGGAACTGGTGAAGACTTATTTCGCCGATTTTCCACGGGGGGAGATTCCTCACGACAATTACAGCCCTCCGCCGCAACGCGACCGGGTGGTGGAACTGGAAATCAAGAAGGACGTGGGGCAGGCGTACCTGATGATGTCGATGATCGGACCGAAGGCCGACAGCCCCGACCAGTTCACGTCGGATATCATGGCGACCCTGCTTGGTGGCGGCGAATCCAGCCGGTTGTGGAAGAAGCTGAAGGAGGAACTGGGCCTGGTCTATTCGGCGAGTTTCGCTTTTTATACATCCAAGTATGAAGGCACCATGTTTTCATTTGCCACCCTTGATCCGGTGAATCTCGAGGAGGTTGAACGGGTCATCAACGAAGTGCTGGATGATGCCCGCGCGAACGGTTTCACCGAGGAGGAGTTGCGCAAGGCCAAGAACGTCATCAAGACCGGTCATTACACATCGCTGGAACGGGGATTGAATATTGCGGACAAATATGCGCAGTATGATTCCTTTATCGGTTATCAATTTGTCAACGACTACCCGGGGAATATTGAACGGGTGACGCTGGCGGAATTGAACACCGCCGCGAAGAAATATCTTAATACCGATTCATACGTTAAAACGACGGTGGTGCCGCAATGATGAAGATAATGCATATTACAGGACTGCTGGGCATTATCGCCTTGCTAGTATTCGCCGGATGCGGCCAGGGGACCGGTGGTATTTCGCTTGACGCTGAGGGCTATGGCCAAACGACGCTGGCGAACGGCATAACGATGCTGGTCAATCATGACGAGACCACGTCGCTTTCGGCGGCGCGCATTCTGATTGGCGGGGGAGTATTGACGGAGACCGCGGAAAACAACGGCATTACCAACCTGATGACGAAGATGTTGTTGAAGGGCAACGATGTCATGACTGCCGCCGAGATTACGGACCGTCTTGATTTTCTGGGCGCCAACATTTCGGTTGGTTGTTTTCGGGATTACAGTGCGATTTCGATTGTCTCGCTGACGGAAAATTTCAACGAGGTGATGCGTATTATCGGGCGTTCGCTGTCGTCTCCGAGTTTTCCCGCCGAGGAACTGGTAAAATTGAAACATGAGATCGAAGGGAATATCAAGGCGTCGAACGACAACCAGTCCCAGTCTTCGAACAAGCTCTTCTGGGCCACCATCTATGGTCAGGAGGGGTACGGCCTTGCGTCCACCGGCACGGAAGAGTCAATTGCTGATATTACCGCCGAGGATATCCGGGAGCACTATGAGCGGTATGTCGGCGGTGACAACCTGGTTGTGGCATTTGCGACCGACCTGGCCCCGGAACGAATCAGCGCCGTGGCGCAGGAGCATCTTGGCGGTATCAAGAAGGAGGCGACGACGATCGGTTCGGCGGCGCTGACTCGCCAAGATACCAAAATGGGCTTTATATCGAATGACCGCAATCAATCGTTCGTTTATATGGGGTATGCCCTGCCTCATTTACAACCCCGCGAGATGACCAGTGTGATCCTGCTCAATGAAATTATGGGCAATAACGTCGGCTCCCGGCTGTGGTATTTGCGGCAGAAGGAGAAGCTGGCGTATTCGGTGTATACGCAATACGCCTTTGACAAGTATGACGCCATTTTCCGGGCCGCCATTGGCACCGACACTTCGAAAGTCAAGACAGCGCTGGCGTCGCTCAATCGGGAACTGGATTTGCTGGTTCGAGACGGTATCACTTCCGAGGAACTGGCCGATGCCAAGATCAATATGAAGAACAACCTGATTTACGGAATTGACCGCAAGTCAAACCGTGCCAACAATATGGCCTATTATGAGTATGTCGGGTACGATTACCGAACCATACTCGAGTTGATTACGCTGGCCGACCAGGTTACCCTGGACGAGGTTAACGGGTTTATCAAGGAGCAGTTGACCGACGAGCATAAGTATGTAGCGATTGTCGGCCGACAATAAGTCCGGATAGCAAAACCGGCAGGCGATTGCGCCGGTGACATATTCTAACAGACGACATACAATCCCGGAAGCGGAAGACCGCTTCCGGATTTTTTTGGGTGGAAACTGCCATGCGGGTCAGCCCGATGCGTTTCAAATATGGGGGAAAGGGGGTTCTGCCGATGTTTTCGGCCTTGATTATTGATGAATGCCTGTTTCCGCACAGATAATTGCAGATCCGGTTGGCATTATGTGGACAAAATTAGTCCATAAAAAGAGAGAGTTTATGGTCAAGCCGATTCGGTCGTATGCCGATACAGCTTTTAGGACAAGGATTTTATTGTATTGCGAAATCGAGGTTAAACGCCTGATCGTCACGACAGCACAATCACGTTTGGCAACAATGAAATCTTTTGGGGAGATTTGTTTATCCGCAGGGGGTGTGAGAATTTGATAATCTCGCGTGAATTGAAACTGTGATGACAGATCAAAACAAAACCACAACCGAATTGACCGAAGAACTTCGCATTCTTCGCGCAAAATACGCCGACCTGGAACAGGATTATTTTAATCTTAAAGCCGTTCAGGAAAACCACACCGTTTTGGGTCGCATTGTGGAGACCAGTCCGGTTGGCATTATTGTGATTGATGTCATCGGATTGATTTCATTTGCCAACAAGCGGGCCGAGGAAATCCTGGGATTACGGCGTAATGAAATTACCCGGAGACGGTACGACGATCCGAATTGGCATATTACGGATTTTGACGGAAATCCGCTTCCCGAGGATAAAATGGCCATTGGCATGGTGCGTGATACGGGCCGGCCGGCATATGATGTTCGGCATGCCATCGAGTGGCCCGATGGCAGGCGAGTATTGCTATCGTTCAACGCGGCACCGCTGTTTGATGATGTTGGAGAGATGGACGGGATGGTGGTGTCATTTGAGGATATCACCGAGCAGATACAAATGACGGAGACATTGCGTCAGAACGAACGTCAGTTTCGCAATATTATCGAAGCTTCACCGATGGGCTTACACCGGTATCGTCTGGAACCCGACGGGCGGTTGATTTTCGAGGGGGCCAATGCCGCCGCCGACAAAGCGCTTGGGGTAGATAACAAGCAGTTTATCGACAGAACGATCGAAGAGGCATTTCCCCCCCTGGCCGATTCCGAGATTCCCGAGCAGTATCGACGTGTGGTGCGAGATAACAGGATCTGGCAGGCGGAACAAATTCAATATGAGGATAATCTGATCAGCGGGGCATATCACGTGGTTGCGTTTCCGACGACGCCGGGACGAATGGCGGCCTTATTTCTGGATATTACCGACCGCAAGAAAGCGGAACAGGCTTTGCGGGCTTCGGAGAAGGAAAAGGCCATGATTTTGGAAAGCGTTTCGGAACTGGTCAGTTTTCAGGATCGGGATTTACGGGTGATCTGGGCCAATCGCGCCGCCGCGGAGTCGGTGAATTCCTCGCTTGAGGATATTGTCGGCCGACGCTGTCATGAGATATGGAATCACCTGGAGGCACCGTGTCCCGGTTGCCCGGTATTGCGGGCACTGGAGACGGGTCAGCCGCAGGAAACGGAGATGACATCGACCGACGGTCGAGTCTGGTGGATTCGCGGATATCCGGTTCGTGATGACAGGGGAGAAATTATCGGTGTGGTGGAAGTCACGCTAAATATCACGGAGCGTAAGCTGGCCCAGTTGGAGTTGATGAAGTCTGAGCGGCGATACCAAGAATTGTTTGATTCGGTTATGGAAGGCATTAGCATTGTCGACTCCGATGAAGTCATTGAATTTGCCAATCCTTCATTTGCAAAGATTCTCGAATATGAACATCCGAATGAAATGCTTGGAAAATGCCTGCTTGATTTTCTTCCGAAGAACCAGAAAGCTATCCTTTTGCAGGATATCGAACGACGACGGACCGGCGGCAGTTCACAGTATGAGCTTGAGATCATTTCCGCCCGGGGAAATCCGCGCAGTGTGTTTATGTCGATTACGCCTCGTTTTGATGATAATAATGTATACCTTGGGGCGCTCGGTTCCGTTCTGGATATTACGGAATTGCGGCGCGCCGAAAAGCATAGCAAGAAACTTCAGAACAAACTGGAGCGCGCCGAACGGATGGAGTCGCTGGGGATGCTGGCCGGCGGGGTTGCACACGATTTGAATAATATGCTGGGACCGCTGGTCGGATATCCGGAATTGATCCTGGCAAAACTTCCGGAGGACAGCCCGGTTCGGACGCAGATACGGCGCATCGAAAATGCCGCACGTTCGGCGGCCGATGTTATCCAGGACTTGCTGACGCTGGCCCGTCGCGGCCGCTATGACATGGTCCCGACCGACATTAACGAGGTGGTCAAAGAATATCTGGACTCGGCCAACTTCCACAAACTTACCGATACGCATCCCGATATCTCGCTCTCGCTGAGCCTTGACGATTCGATCGGCATGCTTCACGGGTCTGCTCCGCACTTGTCAAAAGTCATCATGAACCTGGTGGTGAATTCCTTCGACGCCATGCCTGACGGAGGTTCGGTCTGCATCGAGACATCGCAGAGGCGGATTGACAGGCTATTCGGCGGGCATGAAAAAATAGAGAGTGGCGATTATATTCTGCTGAAAGTTCGTGACACCGGTATTGGCATTGAGACTCATGAACTGCGGAAGATTTTTGAACCGTACTATTCCAGCAAAAAGATGGGAAGTAGCGGCAGCGGTTTGGGGCTGGCCGTAGTATACAGCATCGTGAAGGATCACAAGGGCTTTTATGACGTTTTCTCGGTACCGGGACAGGGAACGGAATTTGTCCTGTATTTCCCGGTCACCCGACAGATTATTAACCGGGAGGTTGTGGCTATGGATGATGTCTCCGGTTCGGAGACATTGTTAGTGGTTGATGACCAGGAAGAGCAACGCGAGATTGCCTCGGAAATTCTGGAGAGCCTGGGGTATCAAGTGCACAAGTGCACTAACGGACGTGAGGCGATCGATTTTATGCGGACACATGAAGTTGACCTGATGGTAATTGACATGATCCTGGGTGAGGAGTTTGATGGTCTGGATGTGTTTCGTGAAATCATCAAGATTCGCCCGGGTCAGAAGGCGATCATTGTCAGCGGATTTTCGGCCACCGACCGGGTTAACTCCATGCAGGAGCTCGGGGCGGGCGCTTATGTAAAGAAGCCGTATACTCGTCAGGCACTGGGACAGGCGGTACGGGGTGAACTGGACCAAGTTGGGCAGAGAGTGGCATCAAGTTCTTCACCATAAGATGATCGCACGATCATATCGCAATCTCGACCGCTCCGGTTTGACCGGGGTGGTTTTTTGGTGTCTTAAATATCTCAAATTAATTAATCCGGCAGTATATAACGGGATGTATGATTTTTACAGGTCGGCCAGATTACTGGGGCCCATCAGGTGCGTAAAGTGCTCGAGCAGTTTTTTGTCAAAGGCGCCCCGGTCTTCAAACATGGTTTTCAAGGCGGGATAGGCCGCGACCGCTTCGCGGTAGACTCGCTGAGTGGTCATGGCATCGAAGACATCGGCGATGGCTACCATTTTACTGAAGGCGTGAATTTTATCGGCGCCGAGTCCCTTGGGATAACCGGAGCCATTATCACGCTCATGGTGTTCGATTACCGGGAAGTATGAATCCGGCTCGATAATATCGGTTTCTTTTATAATTTCGCATCCCCAGCGGGGGTGTTTTTTTACAAGTTGCATTTCCGATTTTGAGAGGGGTCCGCGTTTGTTCAGGATTGTTTCCGAGATTTTGGTTTTACCGACATCGTGTAGCAAGGCTCCGGTCCCGAGCATATTCAGTTCGGCGACGTTTACAATACCGATAAAGCGGGCGAGTGCCAGGGTGAAGGTGCAGACATTGATCGAGTGGGTATAGGTATAATAATCAAACGACATCACCTGCAACAAATTATGGAAGGCGCTCTGGCCTTTCAGGATTAGGGCGACGGTTGATTCCACCATGGCTTGGCTACGTTTTATATTTTTGCCAAGGGTGGGATTATTAAGGACATCTTTCACCAGCAGTTTGGCGCTGTCGTAGACGATGCCGGCTTTGGTGGTTTCTTTGATCCGGGGATCCTCGATGATTTCCTGAATATTGGCTTCAACGTATTTTTGATAGTCATGGCGTTTGTCGTACGGGACATACAACCGATCGATATTATTATCCAGCAGGGCGCTCCGGTTTTTTTCCTTAAAGGGAAGGCGAGCCGAGCGGTACAGCACATAGTCTCCAGCCTTTTTTATATACAGATCGAAATCGAGGGTACTGTTAATTCGAAGAGAATCCAGGTAGATAATCTGATAATCATCGATCTTGATGCTGGTGCCGTAAATGGTTGCCATGTACAAAGCCAATACAAAGACGTTAAGTGATATTATTAGTATCGTCAAAAGGGATAAAATAATTGACTAAAACATTAATAGCGAAATAAGGGTCGGTGAACGACGCGTCTATTTTTACCAGCGGAGGTTTGATTTCGATTCCTCCCGGCGGCTTTGTTCATCCAGCAGACGACATCCCTCAAGCAGGATAGACTCGTTGGGGAGTTCGTTATTTGGTTCCGGCAGATCATCATCGGTGATCGGGTCAACACTCCAGACACCGCGATTCCATGAAAGTCCCTGATAAACGGCATCGGGGCCGATCTTACCATCACATTCGGCATAAATAATATTTCCGGCGTTGAGAAAGATGGTCAGTTGTCGGCCATGCCCCGAGATACTGATCCGGGCAGTTTTTCGGCTGGGACCCATCATCTGAAGCAGGTCGATGACATTCATATCTTCCAGGGTTCCATGGGTTCCGAGTTCGCGGATGACGCTTCGGCGCTGGCGGGAGACTGCATCGTTACGTTCGCGCACCCGATTCATTTTGATTATCAACGAGTTATAGGAATCATCAAGCGGCAGAATGTCTTCGATTCCGTCATTTAAAAGAGAATTGAGATCATTGACCTCGGTGGCCTTGACCAGCAGAAAAGTCGGGATTTGGTCGATGAAGATATCGCGCAGGATAAGATTGTCAATGCAAGTGTTGATTTCATCAATTGTCCCGGTGTGCATAATCACAAACAGGTCGGGCCGTGAGCGACGGTAGTGTTCCTCGAATTCATCCGTATTTTGGGTTATGGTCATATGATAGCCGAATGCTTCCGTTTCACGCTGAAACGATTCTGGAACCGGTCCGTTGATCGCCAGCACCAGGATGTGACAGGAAGAGGTGGTATTCGAGGGCGACTTGATTGGAGTGGCGCTTTCGATTTGGCATATGGTCTCATCGGTCGGCTTGATTTCGACGGTTCGGTAGTGATTGACGATAGCGCACTTGAGGATAATTCCGACCGCCACGAACAGTTGTATTTTCTTTCCTCCGGCGATATCGTTCAGGGTTTCCCGCAGATGGTCATCGCGGGGATTTTCACAGGCGATTTTCAAGATATTGGCGGTGGGGTCATAATCAAACGGCAGAATCAACAGCGTTCGGGCAATATGCGCCGGAATGCAGTCAACCGCCCTTTGCGGAATCTCTCTCCGGGACAAGCAGATACCCTCACAATTGAATTGTTGGGAGAGCGCGGTCACCAATTGTTTTTCCGGGACATATCCGAATCGAAGGAGATGTGTCTCGAGCCGCCCGCCACATGATTTCTGACAATCGAGAGCTTCTCTTATCTGGGCCGGAGCGGCCGATCCGTGTTTAATCAGAATTTCATCGAGACGCATAATCACACTCCCCGAATGTTAATTTGGCACAAGTGATAAATGTGTTGATATCCATCTTATTTTCGGCTGAAATGCCTGAAATTTGAATGGGAAGACGTTAAAAAGGTGATTTCGCAAACGGTTTTGGCATCAATTCATGAGGCTAATATTCGCTGTATATTCAATGTGGAATCATCGGCGTAGGTTGACATTTTGGCGGAATTGTATATCTTGCTATCTGAGAACATAACAACAGGATAGCTTTGCTGTGGAGCCAAAAGTGGAAGAATTAATATATCTTGACAACGCCGCCACGTCATGGCCGAAGCCGGATTCGGTTTACAAGTTCATGGTGGATTTTTATCGCTCCTGCGGGGTCAATCCCGGCCGGAGCGGATTTGATAAGGCCATTGAAGCCGGCAATATAATCGAGGATTTACGTCTTCGCTTGACCCGGTTTTTCGGAGGGGATGAAGCCACCCCGGAACGGCTGTGTTACAGCTACAATGCCACCGATGCCTTGAACCTGATTGTCCAGGGATTGCTTGATTCCGGCGATCATGTTGTGACGACCAATGTCGAGCACAACTCGGTTATTCGTCCGATCAATCACCTGGTCCGCGACGGTGGGGTTGAAGCGACCTATGTCCCGTTTGACCAGAACGGTTTTGTCGACCCGGGCGATATCGGCAGGGCCATCAAGAAAAACACCAAACTGGTCATGGTCAATCACGGTTCCAACGTTCTTGGCACGGTCCAGCCGGTTGCTGAGATCGGCCATATCTGTAAGGAGAAGGGAGTGCTATTCGGCATTGACGTCTCGCAGACAGCGGGGATGGTACCGATTAACATGCAGGAGATGAATGTTGACGTATTGGCTTTCACCGGGCACAAATCCCTGATGGGGTGTACCGGTATTGGCGGATTGTGTGTCCGCTCCCACGTTGATATCCGCCAGACGCGAAGCGGCGGAACCGGGGTGCGGTCGGCCTATCCGTATCATCTTCCGGAATACCCGTTCCGGATGGAGTATGGCACGCCCAACATGGTGGGGGTGGCATCGCTCTGGGCCGGGCAGGACTGGATTGCCGAATTTGGCGGGGTGGAGAAAATTCATGCGCAGGAAATGAAACTGGCGAAAAAGCTGGTGGACGGTTTCAAGGCGATTGATGGAGTGATTATCTATTGCTGTGAGAGTCTTGAGAATCACCTGGCGACAATTACGGTGAATGTTGACGGTCTCGAGGCGGGCGACGTGGGGATTATGCTCGACGTCGATTTCAATATCGCCACGCGGACCGGCCTGCATTGCGCGCCGCTGGTTCATCAGCAGATCGGTACAACCGGTATTCATGGCGGGGTTCGTTTTGCTATCGGGCCGTTCAACACCGAGGCGCATATCGATGCGGCGATCGTGGCGATGACCGATATCGCCGAGCGCGCCAAGGAGATGAAGATCCGCAAACAGGCGAGTGTCAACTGACGCTATTTTAGAACATATTCGATCAAAACGGCAGGCGTTCGGTCTGCCGTTTTATTTTGTGCCAGTTGGGTGTTTCTTTGACATTCTATCCGGCAGGTCGTCCTGTAAGTTAGAACCGATTGGCAAGAAATATGTAAAATGTTGCAGAGTATACCGATACTAAATATACGCACCGGTCAGTAATTAACGACACGGACGACAGGCAAGGGTTACCATACGTCATGTTGGAGTTTACAGTTCCATTCGAAATACGCTTCCTGATAGCGCTTGGTTTGGCTTTCCTTACGGGTTTGGAACGGGAAAGCTCCAGTAGCAGGGATAAGGGACGGGTTTTCGCCGGAGTGCGGACATATTCGCTGATCGGTATTTTTGGCTTTGGATGCGCCTGGCTGTTTCAGGTCGGTATTTCCTGGGCGATGCCGGTGGGGCTGTTATCACTGAGCGCCCTGGCCCTGGTGGGATATCTGGCCAAGCTGAAAGAGGGACATGTCGGCTGGACCAGTGAGGTGGCGGCGCTGGTGACTTTTGTCACCGGTTCGCTGAGCCTGCTGGCGGCGATTTGGGTGCCGCTGGCAATCGGGATTGTCAGCACCTTTTTGCTTTCCGAGAAAAACAAGATCGAGAGTTTTGTCAAGCGTCTGGATGAAACCGAATTTCTGGCAGTGTTGAAGTTTCTGATTGTGACGCTGATTATTCTGCCGGTTCTGCCCAATCAGTCCTATACCGAATTCAATTTGAATCCCCGCACGATCTGGCAAATAGTGGTGCTGGTGTCGACGATCGGTTTTGTCGGATATTTTTTGACGAAGAAATTCGGGGGCCGGGTGGGATTGTGGCTGTCGGGTATTCTCGGGGGGATTGTTTCCAGTACCGCGGTCAGTATTGCGGCGGGGCGCACCGCGCAACGCAATCCCGGCCGCAGTGTGTGCGCGCTTCAGGCCTCGATCCTGGCGAGCGGGGTCATGTATTTGCGTATCCTGGTGTTGATCTGGTTTGTCCGACCGGAATTTGCGCATTATTTCTGGTGGAAGCTGGTGGTGTTGTCGGTGATCGGTGTGCCGTTATCGTTGTATATCAAGTCTTCCGTTCCCGGATCCGAAAAAACGCAACTGGAACCGCTTCGCAATCCTTTTGAAATCAAACCGGCGCTGGTGTTTGCCGGGTTGTTTGTATTGTTATCGGTAGTGACGGTATTCGCCCTGCGGCTTTACGGTGATACCGGGTTGATAGTGCTGGCGGCGATGACCGGGGTGACCGATATCGATCCGTTTATCCTGTCGCTGGTCAATCAGGCGCCTGAATACCAAACCATGCTTTTATCGGCGGTGCTGGTTTCGATGATGGGCAACACAATCATGAAGGGATTGTATTTCGGTTCGCTGGCCCGGGCGGCGCGGGTGCAGGCATTCTGGCGCTATGGTATCTGGGCGTTGTTGCACCTGCCGTTGATATTGTTTTCATAGACCTCAAGTCACATTATTTATTGACTTCACATATAGAAACCCGTATCGTGAGCGTGATGGCTAATCTTGAGTCACCGACCCGGTCTTTTTACGTCGCCGTGCTGTGCATGGTAATCGGCATGATCTGCCTGCGCCAGCCGCCGGTGGATGGATTCCTGACACTATCGATTGCCCCGATTTTATTGGTGCTGGGGTATGGTATCCTGGCGCCGATCAGCCTTCGCCCGCGTGATCAATCACGCTGGCCACCGGCAGGGGGCGGTATAGTGAGACAGCTGATATCACCGACCGCTGTCGGTGCGGTGGTGGTGTTCGTGACCGCGGCGGTCGTATATTGCATAACCGCATGGCCGGGGCCGGGGTGGTGGGACAGCGGTGAGTACCTGGCGGGGAGTTATCATCTCTGGGTGGCGCCGCCACCGGGATCATTTTTGTTGCAGTTACTGGGGCGTTTGTTTGCGGTTCTTATGTTGGTATCCACACCAGTGCGGAGTTTCAATATCCTGATCGGTTTGCTTTCAGCGGGGGCGATTATGGTGGTCTATCTGACGGGGGTACGCCTGCTGAGGTTGATAACGAAGCGAGATTCCGACCGGACGATCATTATCGCCAGCGCGCTTGGAGCTTTTACTCTGGCCTTTGGCACCAGTGTCTGGGGCAAGGCGACATTTGCCAATCCCTATACGTTTTCGTTGTTGATAGGAGCGCTATTGTTTTATCTGGTGGTGTGCTGGTGGGAGACGGCCGACCGTTCCGGCGGCGGCAATTGCCTGTTGCTGGCGGCATTCCTGTTCGGTCTCGATCTCAGTGTGCACCGCAGTAATCTGCTTCTGATTCCGTTTTTTATTGTTGTGATTTTGCTACGTCGCCCCGCGGCTTTTCGCGATATCAGGCTTTGGCTGGGCGCAATCGGTCTATTTGCGCTGGGGTTGTCGTTGCAGGTAGGGATTATGCTTCGTGCGCAGTTACATCCGGTGTTCAATCATGGCAATCCCGATACGTTGTCCGGCCTGTGGGATTATTTCACGATGAAGCAGTTCGGTATCGCGGTGTTCGGCTCGGATCTCCTGCATCGCAAAGGGCCGTTCTGGAGCTATCAGTTCAACGAAATGTATCTGCGTTATATGGGGTGGAACTTTATCGGATTGGCGGAAAACGGCAATGGGATAGGCTGGAGTCGGATGTATGGTTTACCGCTGTTGACCGGGATAATTGGGGTTGGATATCATGTTATCCGGGAACGGCGTTCAGCGTTAATGATGCTTATAGCTTTTTTGATTGCCTCGCTGGGAGCGGTGTTTTATCTCAATGTGCCCGCCGGTTTTTTCCGTGAGATGGACCGGCACTTCATGGTTTCATATCTAACCCTTGCGCTCTGGATAGGGGTCGGGTCGTATGCACTGATGTTAGCAGGACGACGATGGTTGGGTCATCGAACAGGAATGGTTGTCATGGTTGTTTTACTGGGGGCAGTTCTTCCTGCGAATGCGATATATGCTAATTGGTCCGATAATGACATGCATGGTAATTTTACTGCATCGGCTTATGGTCGTAATCTTTTAGAAACCTGTGAACCGAATGCGATCCTGATCACGGCCGGTGATAGCGATACGTTTCTACCGCTGTATTTTCAGGCGGTCGAACAGGTTCGCCCCGATGTAACCGTGTTGAATATTCACCTGCTGAATACGCCCTGGTATCTTGAGACGCTGTTACGATATCAGCCGGATCTTCCCTGGGCATTGACCGCAGACACGCTGGATTCATTGCGTCCTTTGCCATGGGAGACCGACACCGTTGCGCTGGCTGGATTGACGCCGGAGGCTGACTCGATACGCCTGATAGTCGAGCCGAGTTATGGCGGCAGATACCTGCTGGTGGCGAATCAACTGCTTCTTGATCTCGTGCGAGAAAACCGGTGGCAGTGCCCATTATATTTTTCCGCCGGATTTGGAGTGAATCTTCCGAATGGACTGGGTTCGCTGGCACGGTTGGATGGGCTGGCCTGGCGGATCTGCCCCGATGAGACAGTGCGGGGTGATATTACCGTGCTGGCCAACAATATTCAGAACCGGTATGATCTGCGCGGTTTAAGCGAATCGTTTCGTGATCCCACCGGACGTCAGATGACGCGTATGTATCTTCATCAACTGGCGCATCTTGCGCAAACCTACAAGCAGCAAAACGACAGTTCCGGGCTGGCACAGGTTGATCAAGTCATTGCCCGGTCCTATCCGCAGATTGGCACGCTCGACAGCCTGCTTATCATGATGGGCCGGTAACCATATCTTGGTTCAAAAAGGGCTTTGTATTATACTACTCCTGCCATGTACAGGTATGTTCTTAATCCATATCGTCATGATCATCCGGACTGGCCCGGCCAGGAAACAACGGCTTTTAGACAGTCCGACATTCGGAAGGTGCATCGGTCGCTACGGGAATATCAACCAACGCCGCTGGTCGAACTGCCCGTGCTTGCGGGTAGCCTGAATGTCGGGCGGATTCTGGTCAAGGATGAAGCATACCGATTCGGATTGAAAGCGTTCAAGGCGCTTGGGTCGACCTATGCCGTGTTTCGATATATCAGAGACTATTTAACCGGGCAAGGCAAAACGCCACCGTCACCGGATGCTTTTTATCGGCAGTCCGATTTTATAGCACCAAACAGGTTTACTTTTTGCACCGCCACCGATGGCAATCATGGACGGGGGGTGGCCTGGACCGCCCGCAAACTGAATCAAAAAGCGGTGATCTTTATGCCTTCCGAAACGGTTCGGGCTCGAATCGACAATATCCGGGCCGAGGGGGCCGAAGTGATTATTGTCGACGGCAATTATGACGATGCGGTGTGCATGGCGATAGATGAAGCCGGCCGACACGGCTGGGTGATTATCTCTGACACGTCGTGGATGGGGTATGAGGATATCTCCCGGAACATCATGGCGGGGTATTTAACGATGTTCGAGGAGATCGAGGAGACATTGGACATCCGGCCGGACGTGGTGCTGGTTCAGGCGGGGGTTGGGGCGCTGGCCGCGGCCGCGTCGTGGCACTACAATCAACGACCGGATTTGCAGAGGGTGAAGCTGGTTTCGGTCGAGCCGCCCGATGCGGCCTGTTTGCTGGAGTCGATTGCCTCGCCGGACGGCCATCCGATCACCTGCCGGGGCACGCAGAAGTCGATCATGGCCGGACTCAATTGCGGAACTCCGTCACCGGTTGCCTGGCCATTTATCCGGGACGGTTTTGACCTGTTTATGACGGTTCCCGATGAGTACAGCCTGAAGGCGATGCGGCGGTATTATTTCCCTGAACGCGATGATAGCTGCGTGATTTCCGGTGAGTCCGGCGCGGCGGGACTGGCGGCCCTGCTGGCGCTCAATGAGATGTCGGTACTAAAGCCGGTGCGGGAGATGTTGGGGATATCGAAGGATACCACCATCTTGTTGCTCAATACCGAAGGCGATACTGATCCGAAGCATTTTGAAAAAGTCATACGTGGAAATTCTGAACACACAACATAAAGAGATTAAGGAATTGTCATGATAAACCTGAAAGGCAAAGTGGCGGTTGTTACCGGGGGATCGCGGGGAATCGGCAGGGCGGTTGTGCTTATGTTTGCCGAGGCCGGCTGTGATGTAGTCATTAATTATCGTATCGATCAGACAAAAGCGCAGGAAACCCGCAAGGCCGCAGAAGCCTGCGGCGTGCGAGCGCTTGAGATCGCGGCGGACATCTCTGACCGAAAGCAGGTCGATGCTATGATTGAACGGGTTAAGCAGACGTTTGGGCGGATTGATATCCTGGTCAACAACGCCGGTATCTGGAAGGAAAATCCGATTAACGACATGTCGGAACAATTGTTGAAAGAGACGCTTGATGTGAATATTCTCGGGACATTCTATCCGATTATGGCGGTGGTTCCGCATATGATCAAACAACAATCCGGCAATATCATCAATCTTTCCTCCACCGCCGGGCAACGGGGCGAGGCGCTTCATTCCCCGTATGCGGCCTCGAAGGGAGCGATTATCAGCCTGACCAAATCGCTGGCGCCGGAACTGGCGGATCACAATATTCGGGTTAATTGTGTTGCGCCGGGCTGGGTCGACACCGATATGAGCCACGAGGCGTTGATCAACGATGAGCGCGACAACATTCTTCGCCTGATTCCGCTGGGGCGGGCCGGCACTCCCGAAGAACTGGCCGGACCGGTGCTGTTTCTGGCATCGGATTTGGCGGGATTTATCACCGGCGAAATTTTGAATGTCAACGGGGGTGCGGTTCTTTGCGGGTAGTAAAAAATATTGCGCACAATTGGCCCGGCCCGGTATATTCGGTGATATCGTTTATTCATGTGTCATGATGGGAGCGGATATGTCCGGATTATCATATCATAAGAGTCAATCGAAACGGTCATTTCTCTGGCTGGTGCTGGGAGTGGTCCTGCTGATATTATCCAATGGGCGCTGGGTGGCGCCGATAGCGGCCTGGCTGGCGCCATTGTTTCTGTTACGGTTTATGCGGACGCGGCGTTTTCTGACCGGTATCATCATCGGGATACCAGTGTATGTTGCCGCGTCATGGCTGATGTGGTTACACATGTTGATGCCGGGGGATTGGGACTGGTTTGGGGTGCTATTTATCGGAGGTATGGGGCTGGTGTTATTTCTTCCGTTTGTCATCGACCGGTTGATTGCACCGCGTTATTCCGGATTTTTATCCACGCTGGTATTCCCGCTGGCCTGGACGACGACCGAGTATGTTATTTCACTGGCCAGTCCGTATGCCTCATTCAGTAACCTGGCCTATACCCAATTCGGGAATTTGCCGCTGATGCAGTTGGTGTCGGTGACCGGCATCTGGGGGATCAGTTTTATGATCACCTGGTTTGCCTCGGTCGCGAATTTCGTCTGGGAAGGAGATTTTCGCCCGGCACGCATTCGCCAAGTTGTATACGCTTTCGGGATCGTATTGGCGGCTGTCCTGTTATACGGCGGGGTGCGCCTGACCTACTGTGCTCCATCCGGTGAGACGGTGCGGATTGCTTCGATAATACGTTCCGACGAATATCGGGAAAGCCTGCGAGCGGTTGAATTTTTGCGCGACAAGCAGGCCGTCGGCTTCGCCGAGCGGGACCGGCTACTTGAGCAAAGCCGCCGCGCGGCCCGGCTGGGTGCCCGGATCGTTTTCTGGCAGGAGACGGCGGTGTCGTTGATTTATGAGGAGGAGGAGTTTATCGCGCCCGGACGCGAATTGGCGCGCGATGAGGAAATTTACCTGGGGATGACTTATTACACCGTGGCGCGTAACGCGGCGGGTGAGCCAGCGACGCCCGGTGAGACTGCAACACTTCCCGAAAACAAATTTGTCATGATTGATCCGAACGGCGAGGTGCTCTGGCGATACAGTAAGGCTCACCCGGTTCCGGGTGAGGGTATCGCGGCGGGCGATGGTGTGATCCCGTTTGCCGAAACCCCGTATGGAACAATTGCCCCGGTTATCTGCTTTGATCTGGATTTTCCCGGCTATGTCAGCCAGGTGGGGCGGCGGGGAGGTGATATCCTGCTGGCACCGTCGTTTGACTGGAAGGAAATCGATCCGCTTAATACCCACGCCGCAGTCTTTCGCGCAATTGAAAACGGATGCTCACTGGTGCGGTGTACCGCTTACGGGCTGTCGCTGGGGACTGATTACCAGGGACGGGTGCGCAGTGCCTCGGACTATTTTACGACCGATGAGCGGGTAATGTTGTCCGATTTGCCGACTGCCGGAGTTTGGACGCCGTATCCACATATCCGGGAGTTGTTTGCGTGGATTATGGCAATCGGACTTGTTTTAATGGTTTGTTTGGGTTGGTTCGGTCCGGGACGCAATCGATAATATTCGGGTGACGTTCGCCGATTAGTAAGGATAGAATCGATAGTATTGAAAAGGGGTTATGATATCAGGTCATATAATAAAGTCGTGGACAATAGTGTCGTAAATTATTATGTTAGCACGTTTGACTGATATAAATAAAGATGGTAACGGCAGGGCCTGAGGGGCCCTGCGCCAGAGAGTGAATGGAATTGTTATGAAACGAGTGAAGACAGCTGAAGAGGTAATTAATTCAACCTATATCACGCCGGGTAGTGTTATTTATGCCTCCGGTAATGCCGCTCCTCCTCAGGAATTACTGGTGCAACTGGCGAAAGATTTATCTATAAAAGACGTGGAGATGTACAGCGTGTTGATCCTGGGAGAACGACTGGAACCGTTGTTTTCCGAGGAACGCTGTCGGGATTTGACGCACCGGGTTATTTTCAACGGGCGTCTCGCCCAGCGGGCGGTGAACAAGGGATGGGCCAAATATCATCCCATGCATCTGTCTGAAATCCCCCGCCATGTCAGACTGGTTAAACCCAATATCGTTTTGTTGACGGTCAGTGGTCCCGACCACGGCGGCAATTACAGTTTGGGAACGACCGTAGAGGGGGTTGCGGAGGCGATTCGGGTGGCCAAAAAGAACGGTGGGCTGGTGATTGCGGAACACAATGATCAAATGCCGTTTGTGCTCGGAACCACCATCCCGGAAAGCAGTATTGACTTTTTGCTTGAGACCAGCTATGATTTGCCGGTCAGCCCGGTTCACGAACCGGATGAAACGGCCAGACGTATCGGCGACATTATTGCGGCGCTGTATATTGAAGACGGCACCGGGAGCGAACCGGGATCAACCCTGCAGTACGGAATCGGCGAAGTCCCCGAGGCGGTGACTGATTCGATTATCCGCAAGGGCGACGCCGATCTGGGGATTCACACCGAGTTGTTTGCCGGCGCCATGATCAAACTGGTTCAGAGCGGGGCGGTTTCCAATCGCTGGAAGACATCGGTCAGTTTTTCGATTTCATCGATTTTTCTTGCGGAACATGCCGAAGAGTATGACTGGCTGGATTATAACAGTTCGATCCAGAGCCGTCCCTGCGATTACACCAACAGCGTGTTCAAGATCGCACAGCAACCGAAGATGGTTACGATTAACAGCGCCATCGGGGTTGATCTGCACGGTAATATCTGGGCCGATTCGCTCGATGCCCGCCATATATACAGCGGGGTCGGCGGACAGGCCGACTTCATTCGTGGGGCGCAGTACTCCGAGGGTGGGGTGGCTATTATCGCCATGAAGTCGAAAACCCAGAAGGGGATTTCCAAGATCGTCGACATGTGCCCGGCCGGGATTACCACCACAGCCATCCCCGCCGACCAGGTGGTGCTGGTAACGGAACACGGGGCGTTTGATCCGCGCGGGTTGAGCCTGGGTGAGCGGGCGGTCGGGATCGCACATCTGGCGGCTCCCGAGGAAACCGAAAAGCTGTTGAAGGTCATTCATGATAATCCGGCGTTTCATCGCCCGGACCGGGCCTGGCAACGGGGGATGTCGGGGTTCACATCGTATGAGGAAGCGGTTAAGCGGCTGGATCGATAAAACATATGGGCTTGTGGTTGTTACGGGCGCCGGTTGGCGCCCGTTTTTTTTATGATTATAGAATTGCCGTTATTGGACTTGACGATGCATTCCGGTTTCCCAAATTGGACATAACGCCCGAAGCCGGGAACCGGTGGTGCGGAATCGGGTTATCTTATCAATAAGATGTTGTTTTTTCTAGTTGCCATAATTGTTTTTGCCCTGCTGTACGGATACATCGGGTGGCGGGTAATCGTACCGACGGATTTCAGCCTGCCGGTGACGGTTATCCTGTGGGGGCTTTTGATTATATTCTGGTTATTGCCGTTTGTGACGGCGATGATTCGGTTTGGTGGTAAGGGGGGGATACTAATCGACACGCTGGCGTGGATAGGCTATTTCGGATTCGGTTTTTTCACGTTGCTATTCGCGATTTTGATTGCGAAGGATGTAATCCTGCTAGTGTCGTCGGGCGTGCACTACCTGGTGAATTTTACGGGGCGTCTATTGGGAACGCCGATTGGGGTAGAGGAGGCGGTCGATCCGGAACGTCGTCACCTGCTGGTGAACTCCGTCAATCTCGGTTTGCTCGGTCTGACCGGGGTGTTGACCGGCTATGGTATGTTTGAAGCGTTTCGGGATCCCAAAATCGTCCGGGTAGATATGCCGGTAGCCAATCTGCCCGTTGATCTCGACGGATTCACGATTGTGCAGATTACCGACATTCATGTCAGCAGTACAATCAAACGGCCGTTTGTGCAGAAGGTAGTCGACACGGTTAACGAACTCAATCCCGACCTGGTGGCGCTGACCGGTGATCTGGTCGACGGTTCGGTGGCGCAACTGGGCAACGATGTCGCGCCTCTGGCGGAGCTACGCGCGCCGTATGGTTCATATTTTGTGACCGGCAACCATGAGTACTATTCGGGGGTGGAGCCGTGGCTGGCGGAAACGGCTCGGCTGGGATTCACGGTACTCATGAATGAACACCGGGTAATCGAAATAGGTGGGGGAAAGATATTGGTGGCGGGGGTTACCGATTATACCGGTGGTAGTTTCTCCAGTGAGCATATTTCCGATCCGCATAAGGCCCTGCACGGCGCACCGGATTGCGATGCCAAGATATTGCTGGCGCATCAGCCGAAAAGTATCTATGAGGCGTCCAAAGCGGGGTATGATTATATGATTTCCGGACACACCCACGGCGGGCAGTATTTTCCCTATCACTTCCTGACGGCGCTGACTCAGCCGTACCTTTCGGGATTTCACCGGCATGACAATATGTATTTGTATGTCAGTCGCGGCACCGGTTACTGGGGTCCGCAGATCAGGCTCGGTGCCCGCTCGGAAATAACGGTTCACCGCCTGGTGCGGGGATAAATTCATCCATATAATCCTTGCCTAATTGCATCCCAGATCATACCATGTCTTTGTGACATGACAAAAATTGACAACCGGGGAGAAGCTGATGCGTATACCAATCCGCTTGTTTTTTATTTTTTCACTACTGGGTGTGCTTGGTTTGACCGGATGCGGGCGGGCGCCATACCCGTCCGAGGTTTCCGAAGTGCTGGACAAGGCCGGCGACAACCGCGCCGAACTGGAACGGGTGATCGAGCATTATCGCACCGAAGGGGACTCGCTCAAGCTGGAGGCGGCATTTTTTCTGATCGGCAATATGGAAGGCCATGCTTATGCCACCTATGTGCTCAAGGACAGCACCGATGAGGTGGTTGCGTTCAACGCGCTCGACTATATCGATTTCGATTCGCTTTTGACGGCGGTTGACAGCCTCGACAAGGTCCACCCCGGTTTGGATTTCAAACGCGGGGATTTGATGTACGATATCGACAGTATCAGGGCGGATTTTCTGATCACGCAAATTGATTATGCGTTTCGGGCCTGGCGCGAAAAGCCCTGGACAAAAGATCTTTCATTCGACGATTTCTGCCGCTACGTGCTTCCCTATCGTGGCAGTAACGAACCGCTCGAGGACTGGCGCGGGTATTTCTGGGATAAGTACAAAGATGTCACGACGCGGATGACCGACAGCACCGACCCGATCGAGGCGACGGTGTTGATTAACAATGACGTGCGTTCCTGGTTTACGTTTGACCGGCGTTTTTACTTTCATCCGACCGACCTGGGATTGGCGGAGATGCTTGAGATCGGTCTGGGACGGTGCGAGGACATGACCAACGTGACGATTTACGCCCTGCGGGCCAACGGCCTGGCGGTTACCAGTGACTATACGCCCTACTGGGCCAATGCCGGCAACAATCACGCCTGGAACGCGATTTTGGCTCCCGATGGTCGGCTTCTTCCGTTTATGGGTGCGGAGGCCAATCCCGGGGAGTACCACCTGCGCTACAAATTGGCGAAGGTGTATCGTAAGATGTTCAACAAGAACCGGGCCAATCCGGTTTTTCTGGATCGCAAGCAGGAGAGTATCGCTCCCTGGCTGGGCGGCAAGAGTTATCTGGACGTGACCGCCGACTACATCGATGTCTGCGATGTTACCGTGATCTTTGAAAAGGATATCCCCGATTCGATCGACCTGGCCTATTTGTGCGTGTTCAATTCCGGCAGTTGGGGGGCGATTCACTGGGCCAAAGTCGAGAACAATCGGGCGGTGTTCACCGATATGGGAACCAGCGTGGTATATCTTCCAGCGTTGTATCTTGGCAAGGAAATCGAGCCATGGGGCGCGCCGTTTGTTCTCAATGGCGATTGCCAATTGCAGTCGCTGACACCGGGTGACACACATCAGACGGCCCGTCTGACCGCCACGACCGGGATCGAGCGGGCGGAGTCGACCGATGGTGTCAAGAAGACCTTTCTCACATCCGGGCGGGAATATGAACTGCAGTACTGGGACGACGAATGGCGGGTGCTGGATACGCTTCGGGCCGGAGACGGGCCGCTGGTGTTCGATTCCGTTCCCGAGGGAGGATTATACTGGCTGACAGCGATTGACTCCGACCGGGATGAGCGCATTTTCACACTTGAGGACGGTGAGCAAATTTGGTGGTAATCAAATGGGTGGTGGCGGAGGCGCGAATGAAGGCCAATATTGTTCTATTGAAAGCTCCATAGTCGACGGGTTTGTCGGAAACTCCTTGTGCAGGCAGGCATGGTGAGTTATATTATGCCAGTTGCCGTAATATTCCTCTACGCCATACAGGCAACGACACATTTGAATCTTAGAATGTACGGGAGACACCCATGAGAAGGCACTGTGTATTATTCCTGTTTCTTGGTCTATTCTGTTCACACCTGCCTGTTTATGGCGGCGGATCCGCAACTATCACCGGCACTGTCAGCGATGCCGTCAGCCGAAAACCGCTGGAAGGGGTCAGTATTACCATCGACAACACGACGCTGGGTTCAACCAGTACCGCCACCGGTGAATTCACCGTATCGGAATTGACACCGGGGGAATATGGGGTATCGATTTCGCGGATTGGATACGTGATTTGCCGTCGCAAGGTTGATCTCGAAACAGGCGATATTAAACATCTGCAGATCATGCTGGAACCAACGACGCTGGAGTTGGAGCGGATCAATGTCACCGCCGGGCGTTTCGCGGCGGAGGTTTTTTCGTCGCCGTCGCCGGTCTCGATTACCACCAGTCGGGAATTCACGGAACGGACGTTCAGTACCACCGCCGAGGTTCTTCGCGAGGAACCGGGTATCCTGGTGCAGAAGACGACTTATGGGCACGGGGCACCGATCGTGCGGGGATTGATCGGGAAATACGTGCTGTTATTATATGACGGGATCCGGCTCAATCGCCCGACCTTCCGGTTCGGGGCCAATCAATACATGAACACCATCGACCTGGAATCGTTGAATCGTATCGAAGTCGTGCGCGGCCCGTCGTCGGTAATGTACGGCAGTGACGCCATCGGGGGCGCGGTCAACCTGATTCCCGAGCAGTCACGGTTGGGGGGCGATGTTCCGGTTCTGAGGCCGAGTGCAGTAACACGGTATTCCAGCGCCGATCGCGGTTCGGCAAGCAACGTCAACATACTCGGCGATTATCATGATCTGTCGGCACATGTCGGGGTGTCGTACAAGACGATCGATGACGTTCGTGCCGGGGGTGATATCGGTCGGCAGTCGCCCACCGGGTGGGAGGAATATAATTTCAATTCCCGCCTGCAGTACTGGCTGGATGACGACAATTCGGTCAGTATCGACTACCTGATGGTTCGGCAGGATGAAGTGCCACGCTATGACAAGTATGTCAGCGGTGATTTCGCACAGTACATCTATGACCCGCAGGATCGCGACCTGGCGGCGCTGACATTCAATTCGCGCAATCTGGGCAATGTGGTGCAGTCGGTGAAAGGCAACCTGTCGTACTGCCGGGAAAAAGAAGGAACGACCAAACAGAAAACCGGCAAGGATGTAATCAATATCGGGCTGGATAAAATCACGACCTGGGGCGGCTATTTACAAGCGGCGTTGATGCCTCACCCCGATCATCTGGTGCATCTGGGTGGGGATTATTACTTTGACAACGTGCGCAGTGATTTATACGCGATCGAGACCGGCGATATTACGGTCGAGCGGCCCACCTATCCCGATGATTCGAAATATCATTCGCTGGGGATATTCGTTCAGGACGAGTGGTCGTTGTCGGCGGGATTGACGATGACGGCCGGGGTGCGGTACAGCATGATTCGGTTGCAGTCGCCGCTGGAGGAACCGTATGGTGAGTACGACGAAACCTATGACGACATCACCGGGACGCTGGCATTGACCTGCACGGTATTGACACAGGTAAACCTGATAGGCCGCTGGTCGCAGGGATTCCGGGCGCCGAACCTGAACGACGGAACGGTGGTGAAGTACTCCAGTAGCGGTGTCGATGTCCCGACGGTCGGTTTGAAGCCGGAGCACAGCAACAACTTTGAGATCGGGGCCAAGTACAGCTCGGCGCACGCCGACGGCAGTTTATTTGCCTTTTATAATGTTTTGAAAGATTTTATCGACCGGGTACCGGGCACGTACAATGGTCTGACGTTTTTCGACGAGGATGGCGACGGCGTGCAGGATGAAGACGAGTATGACGTATACCAGCGCAAAAATGTAACCGACGCTCATATTTACGGGATTGAACTGGCGACGTCGGTGCGGTTCAACCGGACCTGGGAGGCGCGGCTGAACTGTTTCTGGACACGGGGCGAGAACGAGACCGACGCTGAGCCGCTGAGCCGTATCCCGCCACTGATGGGGCTGGGATCGGTGCGTATGCATCTTCGCGACGATTTCTGGTTTGAGGGATTCGTACGGGCGGCCGCTGCCCAGCGACGGCTGTCGCAACGGGATATCGACGACTCGCGGATCGAACCCGGGGGGACGGATGGCTGGACGACATTTAATTTACGGGCGCGGTACTCGTATGACAAATTGTATGTTACCCTGGGTGTTGAGAATATTACCGACAAGGCTTACAAGGAACACGGTTCGGGAGTGTATTCACCGGGGCGAAATCTGCTGGTGACACTGGGGTATGGTTTGTAGTTTTTGCTGACGGCGCCATCGGGTGCGAGATATGAATATGCCATGACGGGAGCACGATGCTCCCGTCATTTTTTATATTACCAGGCCGATTTGGCCGAGATCATAAGGTAAGCCGCGAAATACAGTGCGGCACCCACCAGTAGGGCCACGGTGAAACCGTACGCGAAGGCCACCAGCATAATGGCGGTGGAACCAAGCACCGCGGCGGCGCCATTGACGGCAAATCCCCAGTCGATGAGCGGTCCAACTTTGAGCGTTCCTTTCGGGAACGGCATCCCCATGAAAAAGCCGAGCGGCAGAATCAAAAGCGCCGTGATGCTAATGCGCGGCCACATGGTCAAGCCACCCAGGGCATCGGTGAGATGTCCGAAGATCAGGCTGTCCAGGACCAGCCAGATGATGATGCCGAAAAAGGCGGTTGGGTTGCTGACCCGGTCGGCAAAGCGACTGCCGATTCCCGATCCGACCAGCAGTGCGAGCAGGATGGCCACGATTGTGTATGCCGACGGTCCGATAAAGAGGGTGTATTTTTGCATCAGGACGATTTCGACGATCATGAACGCCATCCCGATGACAAAGAAGTACAACCAGGGGATGACACGCAGTCGGGCCTGCCGACGCAGGTACGGCAGTAGATTGAGCGGTATGATCAGGATCACCACCACCAGCAGGATGATAATGATAAGGATTTTCGACAGCGGAAAGCCCATGAATTCATAGGGCAGAACTTTGTCGAGATTGTCCCATTGGAAATTATCCCAACGTCCCATCTGGGCGATAAACGGTTTGTCATCGGTACACGGTGAAATATCAATAGGAATCGTGTCAGCGTGTGCTTCCCAGCCGTCGATGATAATGCGATTGTAGAGATTGTCCGCCAATGAATCCGACGGGGGATAAAGCAGGTGGATGTACTCATGCACTTCCGGGGTGAGGTCGATGATCGCATGATAGCGGAGCGAATCGGTCAGGGGGCGTTTGGATAGCACAATGGCCTTCCGGCGCAACTGCGGCAGATTGTATACGGCGAAATGGGAGGTGACATCCGCGACGCCTTCGGCGCGCAGAGCCGCCATCACCTCGCTGACAATACGTGACATGTAAAACTGGTGTTCCATCATCATGAACCCGCTGTCGGAGAGCGAGCGCCAGTAATCACGGAAAGCCTCGGTGGTGAAGAGGTAATTTTCCGCCAGCGCAAACGCGCCCGATGCCAGGGCCGACCAGGTATTGGAACTGAGCGAATAGATAACGTCGAATTTGTTTTCATGGCGCCGGACATAAGCGCGGGCGTCCTCGGTGACCACTTTGACACGCGGATCGGAATACAGGTTTCCTGAAAATTCCGCCAACTCACCGTGTTGCATCATGTCGTTGATATGGCCGTTGACTTCGACCGCGTGCACTTCCGTGGCGCCCTCCTGCAGGGCCTGCAGGACATCGACCCCACCGCCCGAGCCGAGCGAGAGAAAGACACAGGAGTCGAACTGCCTGATGAGATAGTCGACCGGAATGCCGAATTGATAGCGCATGGAATCGGGACGGTCCCAGTTGCCGTCAAAGCGGTAAACCGGCGAATTGGCAACGTTATCGATCTCGAGTCCCCAGTAATCGTCATTATATTCATACAGTTTTATTTTGGAAAGGGCATCCCAGTGCACATAACGAATCGCCGCGCGCTCCTGGCGTTCATGGTGCAAGAGTGTTGTCGCATGGGTGGTCAGAACAATCGCAACGGCCGCCATTACGACCGGGACAGTTCTGGTCCAGCGTCGGCAGGCAAGCAACGAGGCCAGCAGGACCGGCAGTCCGCAGAGAAAGGTTGCCGCCGGGGTGCCGATCCAGTTCATGGCGACCATAGCCAGGGTGGCACCAAGTCCGGCTCCCAGCAAATCCGCCATGTAGAGACGGGGCATGTCGTAGTGGTATTGCTTGAACAACATCGCCAGGGCCATGCCGCCGAAAAGAAACGCGGAACTGAGCAGGAGAATGGTGACGACGAATTTACCGACCATGAGCCAGCTTCCAAAGAGACTGGTGAAGTCAAGTCCGAGTTGGAATACCAGCGGCGGGCCGGCCAAACTCATCAGGCCGGTCAGGGCAAGAAAAAGGCCGAGGTATTCCTTTTTGTTGAGAAAGGAAAACAATCGCAGTGACAAACCGCCGAGCCCCAACCCCAGAATTGCGAGCGACAGGGTTAAAAAGGCAAAGGTGTAGAAGAATTCAGCCGAGAATATACGCGTCCAGACGATTTCCAGCGCGATCAAGGTGAGCGACATCAGAGCAATGATAATGAATTTCTGATGTTTCATAATGATTCCTTTCGCAAACCTCCGTTGTCATTCGGGTGGCGATGGATATTTGGCGGAATTGGAATGTAAGTGATAATTCTCAATTTGTCGACAAGGAGGGGGTTGTGGATACCAAGTTGCATATTATTAAAATACGAGGACAAAAGAGGTTAGGTTTCGGGAGTCAATTCAAATACATGGAATCATTTAATCCAAATAGATGGTCATATTTTAAAAATATGTCGATCTACATGGATTTTTATTTGACTTTGAGAATCGATTGCAGATTTTACTGTTACAGTCTAAATACATCTCATGAGAAAGCGATACGAATGCCAGCTATCTGTATAAAATACAAATTTCATTTTTTCCTGGTATCTGTGCTGATCTTTGCATGTGCCGTTGTGCCAGTGGCCCGGGGGGACTCGATCACGCTGGAAGAATTTTTGCTGACCATTCAGCAAAACCATCCCCTGATTATTGAGGAAAACCTGGTTCCTGAAATCGAGCGGGTTAACCGGGAGCAGTACCTGGCGGATCGGGACTGGCGGTTCAACGCCCGGCAGTCGTTATATAATTCCAAACCGGTTACTACCAGTTCATTTCAGCCAAGCCGGATTACCGAAGTCAAGCTGGACGCCTCACTGGGGCGTACGCTTTGGTCGACCGGCGGGACTTTTTCGATGGGAATGACATCGACGCGCACCGATCAGACCCTTCCGGGTTTGTCGTTTCCCTCGGAATTGGGCTTGGTTTCCATTTCGACCGGGGCATCGCGGTTGTATGAACATCGGCTTTCCCTGAATTACAGTCAGCCGCTATTGCGAAATTATGGTGGCCGGCTGGACCGTCTGGAGTATGATCTCAGTGATTACAATGTCACTGTCGCGGAACTTGAAGCGTTCGAAAATCAGGAAGATTTTTTACGCGATCTGGGTTTTCAATATCTGGACTGGGTGTATTTACAGGAGCAGGCGATTATTGCCGAACGGCGCCTGCGGCTGGCCGAAGAGCAACTTGAACAAATCACGGAAAAGCATGATGCTAACCTGGTTGACAAGATCGATGTCCTGCGGGCCGAGGATGCGGTTCGTACGGCCCGGCAGAACGTGGTTCTACTTCAATCGCAGTTCACCGCCCGACGGGCCGAACTGGCGGTTTTGGCGCAGGATACCGGGATTAACGCGATGATTCCCGCGCATGATATTTATGCTTTTGCAGAATTACCTCCGGCCGAAGAGGCATCAGTGCGTATGGTGCAGAACTCCCGCCTGTTGCAGGCGCTGGCATTAAGGCGCGATCAGCTTCGGGAGCGGCGTTCCGGATTTGCCGAAATCGGGCGTCCCAGTCTCGATCTTGATTTTGGGTTGGGTTTGACTGGTGGGGATGATGGATTTGGCAATTCGCTGGAATTGACCAAACCCGATTTTTCAGTAGCTTTTGAATTCGCGCACGCCCTTGGGGCTAACGCCGCCAAGTCCGATGTCGCTCGCTCCGATATAGAAATCCGCCGTTTGGAGGCGCAGGTGGACCGGATCACGCTGGAGTTGAAATCGACCTTGGCCGGGCTATTGATTCAATTGTATGAGCTCGAGCAGGTTCTTGAACTCAACCGGGAGGAGATCGAATCGGCGACCCTGCGAACCGCAGAAGAGTTGAAGCTATACGAGCAGGGACGCGGCGAATTAACCTTTGTGATTCAGAGCCGCGACAACGAACAAAACGCCCGACTGACCCATGCGCAGAATGCCATTGCCTACCATAAACTGCTGTTGCAGTACCGGGCGTTGACCGATCAACTGCTGGCGGGGCAATTTTAACCGGAACTCTGACATGAACCGCTTTTTTACATTTTTCACCGAACGCCACATGCTGGCGAATCTTTTTACGGTCATGATGATCCTGCTGGGGGTGGGGGCCCTGGTGCAGATCAAACGCGACATTTTCCCCGACGTTGATTTTGGTGAAGTGATTATCACCACCCGCTATCCCGGGGCCTCACCGGAAGACGTGGAACTAAATGTCACCAATACAATCGAGGAGGAAATCAAAGGCGTTTCCGATATCGACAAGATTACGTCGTACTCGATGGAGGATCTATCGATCATCAACGTCTCTATCGACCTGCAGGCCGGCGACAAGGATGGAATTCGCGACGACATCCGCGAGGCAGTCAACCGGGTGACCGACCTGCCCGATGAGGTTACCGAGGCGCCGTTGGTACTCGAAATCAACAGTGAAATTCTGCCGGTAATCGAGGTTGGTATTTCCGGTGAGCTTCCGTATCCCGAATTGCGAGAAGTCGCCCGGCTCTTCAAGAAAAAGTTGGAGAATGTTGCGGGGGTTTCGACGGTTAGTGAGTTCTGGTATCTCGACCGGGAGATAAAAATCGAGGTGTCGCCGGATTCGGCCGAGAAATATCAAATTCCTCTTCAGGAAATTGCGACCGCGATCAGCCGTCGCAATATCCGTTCTACCGGGGGATCGTTTGAATCTTACACCAGCGAAAAAAGCCTGGTAACCCTGGCGCAGTTTCGTGATCCCGATGAGGTCAACGATGTCGTGGTGCGATCCACATTCAGCGGGCCGTCGGTGCGCGTCGGTGACCTGGCGACGATTAGCGATGAGTTCGAAGATCCGATTATCATATCGCGCATGAACGGCAAACCGGCGATTACCTTTTCGGTGTTGAAGAAAAAATCAGCGGACATTATTCGCACCGTGGATGCAATCAAGAAACTGGTGGAAAAGGAAACGGCATTTCTTCCAGCCGGAGTGGAAATCCTGTTTGCCGATGACATCTCGTTTTATCTGCGCAACCGGTTCAATGTGGTTCTTTCCAACGGTGCTATCGGCCTGGTCCTGGTGTTAATTGTTCTTTCGATCTTTCTCAATTTCCGGACCGCCTTCTGGGTGGCGCTGGGTATCCCGGTGGTTCTCCTCGGGGTCATTTTCCTTCTTCCGGTCACCGGGGCCTATCTAGATATCATCGCGCTGGCGGCCATGATACAGGTGATCGGGATCATTGTCGACGACGGGATTATTGTCGGGGAGAATATTGTCCGTCGACGAGAACGCGGTGATCCGCCACTGGTGGCGGCATCGGAGGGTATTCGCGAGGTATTTCGGCCGGTTATGACGACCATCCTGACGACTTTCCTGGCCTTCGCCCCGATGTTTTTCATGTCCGGCGTGTTCGGCGAGTTTGTCGTGAGTATTCCGCGCGTGATCAGCCTGGCGGTATTTATCTCCATATTTGAACTGGTCATTGCACTCCCGGCGCATCTCAGGCCGGGACTGAAGAGAATTCAGCCCGGTGGCAAGGGGGGCGGGCGGCACTGGTTTGACGGTATTCGGCGGTTATTCCAGAAATATATGTACTATGTACTCAAGGCGCGTTATGGGTTCCTGGCACTGTCGGTCGCGTTGTTTTTAGGCACCATGTACTATACTGTCAATCACATGAAGTTCGTACTCTTCCCGAGTACCGCTTCGGATAATTTTAATATCTATCTGGAACTGCCGATCGGTTCATCGATGCAGAAAACGGTCGACAAGACCAGCGAGGTTGAGCGGTTCATTCTGGATTTGCCGCAACATGAAATCGCGTCGTTTTCATCTCGTATCGGCACGCATGGAGAGCGTCAGCCGGGAGAGTATGAACACTGGGCGCTGATCAAGGTTAACCTGGTGCCATATGCCAAACGCGATCGAACGGCGGCACAGATTATTGAGAGTCTACGGCCCCGGACCGATTCGCTGGGGGGGTTCGAAAAGCTGATTTACAATGTCGAGGCGGGCGGACCACCGGTGGGAGCACCGGTGACGATTCGCGTGGTCGGTTCTGACGACGGTATGCGCCGCACCCTGACCGACTCCCTGGTGTTATTCCTGGAAACCATGGACGGGGTGACCGATATCGACCGCAACGACAAACTGGGGAAAATGCAGATACAGTTGGATATCGACTATGACCGTTTGTCCCGCTTGGGGTTAACGGTCGCCGACGTTGCCACCACGGCACGAATCGCTTATGACGGGCAGATCGTGACCAGTGTCCGTTACGGAGAGGAGGATGTTGATTTCCGTGTTATTTTCGACCGCCGGACGCGGGCAAATCCTTCCACGTTGGGAAATCTTCTTATTCCCAACGACCAGGGACGGCTGATTCGCCTCAGCGAGGTGGCCACATTCATCAGTGGCCCCGGGCCATCGAATTATTATCACTATGACCGGGAGCGCACCACCACGGTGACCGGCGATATTGAGAAGGGTAAAGTCACACCGCTCGAGGTAACGTCGGCGGCAGTGGCGCACTTTGACCTTAATCGCGACTGGCCTGGTATGCGCATGGTTATCGGTGGTGAGGCGGAAGAAACCGCGGAGTCATTCCGCAGTCTCTTGATTGCTTTTGTTATTGCCGTGATCGGCATTTATTTTATCCTGATCCTGCTGTTCAATTCAGCCACCCAGCCGCTCATGGTAATGGTGGCGATACCGTTTGGGCTGATCGCCGTAGTGATCGCCTTTGCCCTTCACGGGCAACCGCTTGGTTTTCTGGCCATGATGGGACTGATCGGGTTGACCGGGGTGGTGGTCAACGATTCGCTGGTGATGGTTGATCATATCAATCAACTGCGCAAGGCACATCCCACCATGCCAATCCTGAAAGTGGTGGCACAGGGAACCGCCAATCGTCTGCGGGCAATTATCATGACCACTCTCACCACGGTGGTCGGGTTGATTCCGTTGGCCTATGGTATCGGGGGTTCCGATCCCTTTATCGCCCCGATGGCGCTGGCGCTTGGTTACGGATTGCTTTTTGCCACGCCGCTGACCCTGATCCTGGTTCCGTGCCTGTACACCATCCGCACCGATATCTTCAGGCTCTTTCGCCTGATATTCCGGCGTTCGGAGCCAAGCACCGCGCAAAGTGCCTGAGTAGTAGCACGGATTTCAAAATCCGCATTACCATTTGATATTATGTTCTCCGTAGAATATATTGTGCGTATATCAACGGAATTACAGCGTAGCATTGGAAGAGTGTGAAGAAGTCATGACCGACAAATTTACGAAAGACGAAATCACGGGGATTATTCTCGACAGCATCGCCGACGGGGTCTTCACGGTCGACCGCGACTGGAATATCACGTCGTTTAACCGGGCCGCCGAAGAGATCACCGGTATCCCGCGCGAGGAGGCGATCGGTCAGCAGTGTTGCGATGTCTTCCGCGCCTCGATCTGCGAGGGGAGTTGTGCGCTACGCGAGTCAATTGCCACCGGTAAACCGGTGATCGAGAGGGCGATTTATATTATCAATGCCGACGGCCGGCGTGTTCCGATTACCATTTCGGCGGCGGTGCTCAAGGATACGAACGGCGTTGTCATCGGCGGGGTCGAGACGTTTCGTGATTCCAGTGCTATCGAGGAATTGCGTCGCGAACTGGAAAAGAAATACTCCTTCTATGATATAATCAGCAAGAATCGTGAAATGCTCCGCATCTTCGATATCCTGCCCGAGATCGCCGAGTCCAACAGCACCGTCCTGATTGACGGCGAGAGTGGCACCGGCAAGGAGTTAATTGCGCGGGCGGTGCACCATTTGTCGCCGCGCAAAGATCAGCCGATTGTTACGGTCAACTGCGGGGCGCTTCCCGATACCCTGTTGGAATCGGAGTTGTTCGGTTACAAGGCCGGTGCCTTTACCGATGCGCGGAAGGACAAACCGGGACGGTTCGCGCTGGCGGAGGGGGGGACGATGTTTCTTGATGAAATCGCCGAAGTTTCACCGGCTTTGCAGGTGCGTCTGTTGCGGGTTTTGCAGGAACGGACATATGAACCGCTGGGTGCGACCGAGTCGGTTTCCGCCGACGTGCGCATAATTGCCGCCACCAACAAGAATCTCGAGAAGCTGGTCAAGGCCGGGAAGTTCCGCGAGGATTTGTACTATCGCATTAACGTTATCCGCATCACGCTTCCTCCGCTGAGGGAGCGCAAGGAAGACATTCCGTTGCTGGTGGATCATTTTATCGAGCGTTTCAATCGATTGAAGAACAAGCTTATCACCGATATCGCACCTGATGCCCTGGCCATTCTGATGAATCATGATTTTCCCGGAAACATCCGTGAACTGGAAAACATCATCGAACGCGCCTTTGTCATGGCGCACGGTGCGGTCATTCAGACTTCGGTGCTCCCGGATAATCTACGTCCGGAACATGCCGCTTCCACCTCCGTTACGGGCGGTTCGCTGGAAGATCTCGAGACGGCTTATATATTAGAGGTCCTTCGCAAAAACGGCTGGAATCGACAAAAAACGGCTGAAGCTCTTGGTATGCACAAGACCACGCTCTGGCGCAAGATCAAAAAGCTGGGCATTTCCATTCCTGAATAAGATTGCAATAACGCAACTACTATATTGAAAATGGTTGCAATCTTGCAGTTGTCACCCTTTGTGTTTCGGTGTATATCCTCTTCGACAAAATTATAATATATTGCAATACTATGACTTATGATGGCTCTGGGGCTTAACCGGGGAAAGTTGGCATTTATTATGCTTAATACTAATGACAGTTATGAAGATTGCAATTCCGATATGGAACGACCGGGTATCACCGGTTATGGACAGCGCGAGTCAGCTTCTGCTGGTTCAGATAGACGACGGCGCGGTATGTTCACGAACCCGACTTGATATCCCGCAGTTGCACCCGGTGCAACAGTCACGGTTTTTGTGCAGTCAGGGAATCGACCGGCTTATTTGCGGGGCGATTTCTCATCGGCTACAGACAATGCTGACCGCTTCCGGTCTAACCGTGATGCCGTGGGTAAGGGGCAATGTGGAAGACATTATCGCGGCGTTCATCAACGGCAATTTGCAGAATCAGGATTTCTATTTACCGGGATGCCGACAGGGTGGTGGCCGCCGACGAGGGCGCGGTTGCGGACGAGGACGCGGCACCGGGCGCGGACGATTTTTAATGGAGGAGTAATGAAAATAGCAGTTTCGTCACAAGGTGAGGAATTAACCAGCCAGGTTGATCCTCGATTCGGTCGGGCTCAGTATTTCATCATCTATGATACCGAAACCGGTGATTTTGCGGCCGTTTCGAACGAACAGAATCTCAATGCCGCCCAGGGAGCGGGGGTGCAAGCCGCCCAGAATGTCGCCCAGCATCAGGTCGACCTGGTGATTTCCGGCAATCTTGGTCCCAAAGCGTATGCGACGCTTTCGGCCGCCGGTGTGAAAACGGCACTCTGGTCCGAGGGGACGGTTGCCGAGGCGGTGGAACTGGCCAAAAACGACAAGTTGAAAGTATCCGATGGTGCCAATGTTCAGGGACATTGGATGTAGAATGTGCGATAACGTAAACAAGATGAGTATATAGAAAGGAAGTAGTTATGCCAGGTGGAGATCGTACCGGACCGATGGGCGCCGGACCGATGACTGGTCGGGGCGCCGGATATTGCGCGGGCTATAACATGCCCGGCTACATGAATCCGGTTTGGGGTAATAATTACGCTCGCGGTGGGGGCTTTGGACGCGGTTTTGGTCGTGGCTTTGGTATGGGATACGGCCGTGGACGCGGTTTTGGCCGTGGTTATGGTATGGGACAGGGAGCCGGCTGGAATGCCGCACCGGTTCAACCGTATGCCGATCCAGGTTATACCGCCCCGCCGGCGGTGCCGCAGAATGAACTCGCGTATCTCAAGGAGCAGGCGAAGTATTTCGGCGATGCCTTGGAGAACATTAACAAGCGTATCGCAAAGTTGGAAAATCAAAAGGAAGGAATCTAACATGGCTTATCCCGGAGGAGGCCGCGGTGGCGGTGGTGGTATGGGAGGTGGACAAGGTCAAGGTGGTGGCGGCGGTCGCGGTCAAGGCGGCGGTCGCGGAATGGGACGCGGCGGTGGCCGGGCATTAGGTCCCGGTGGCGAGTGTGTCTGTCCCAATTGCGGCGAGACGGTTCAGCACCAGGTGGGAACACCGTGCTATAACATGAAATGCCCGAAGTGCGGGCAGGCCATGACGAGAAAGCAATAGTATGAACTCGTCTTCGTTCAATATCGCCATTGCCAGCGGCAAGGGAGGCACGGGTAAAACCACCCTGGCAACCTGCCTGGCGGCTGTTTTGGCGAACAAGGGGAAATCAGTGGCGTATCTGGATTGCGACGTCGAGGAACCCAACGGTCATATCTTTCTCAAACCGGAGATCGAGCACACGACCGATGTCAACGTCATGATTCCGAAGGTTGATCTCGACAAGTGCACATTCTGCGGTGAATGTTCGAAAATATGCGAGTTCAATGCCATCGCAGTCCTGCGCGACAAGGTAATGGTGTTTCCGTCGCTGTGCCACAGTTGCGGCGGTTGCTTTCATGTCTGCCCGGAGAAGGCGATTGTGGAAGTTCCCCGTCCAATCGGTCAGATTGCCGACGGAACGGGATCCGGCGTCCGTTTTGTCGAGGGGCGGCTTAATATCGGCGAGGCGATGGCTCCGCCGATCACGGCCCGGATCAAGCGCAATATGCCGGATACCGAAGTAACAATAATTGATGCCCCGCCCGGCACGTCATGCCCGGTCATTGAGGCGGTGACAGGAATGGATTATGTCGTCCTGGTGACGGAACCGACGCCATTCGGTCTTAATGACCTGACTTTGGCGGTGGGGATGGTGCGAACCATGAACCTTCCTTTCGGGGTGGTGATCAACCGCAGTGATATGGGGGATGACCGGGTGGTGCGGTACTGCGCCGAGGAGGATGTTGAGGTGTTGTTACAGATACCGTTCAATCGCGCCTTTGCCGAGTCTTACGCGGTGGGAGAGATGGTTTCCAATCTGGGTGCGGAGTTTGCAGGATCCCTTGAGAGTTTGTTTGATACCATAGAAAGCAAGGTGGGGCATGATTGAACTGGTGGTGGTAAGCGGTAAGGGCGGCACGGGCAAGACCAGTACGGTCGGTGCGCTGGCGGCCCTGGCTGACAACAAGGTATTGGTGGATTGTGATGTCGATGCGGCCGATCTGCATTTGATTCTGCATCATCGCGTGGAAAAAACGCATGACTTCGTGGGCGGCAGTCAGGCGGAGATTAAGGGCGACCTTTGTACCGATTGCGGTCTCTGTCTTGACTATTGCCGGTTCAATGCCATCAAGACCGTGGCTGACGCGGCCCGCCCCAGCGGTGAACGCTTCTTTGTCGATGAGTACGCCTGCGAGGGATGCGGCGTCTGTGCGCATTTCTGCCCGGAAGAGGCCATCGATTTTTCAGAACGGGTCAATGGGCAGAGGTTTCTCTCCGAGACCGCATATGGTCCGCTGTTACATGCCCGGCTGGGAATCGCGCAGGCCAATTCCGGAAAACTGGTGGCGGTTCTGCGACAGGAAGCCCGCAAGCTTGCGGAACAGCAGGAACGGGAGTTGGTTATTATTGATGGGCCGCCGGGAATCGGCTGTCCGGTGATTGCGTCGCTGACCGGAGCCGGTTATGTGTTGCTGGTAACGGAGCCATCGATGTCGGCCCTGCATGATATGGAACGATTGGTGAAACTTATTTCGCATTTTGAAATTCCGGCGGGAATGTGCATTAATAGGTATGATATCAACCAAGACCTGACCGACCGGCTGGAGCGGTTTGCGGCGGAGCACAAAGTGGCGCTCCTCGGTAAAATCCCGTTCGATCCGGCCATCACCAAAGCACAGGTGGCGGGTCAAACCGTCATCGAATACGGTGACGGCCCGGCCGCGTCAGAGCTAAAAGCAATGTGGCTGAAACTGCGGGAGCAACTTGCATGCATGGAACCCGAGCACACGAAACAGCCAATAAACATAATTGATATACAGGATAACGTGGAGAAGTAAGCATGAAGATTGCAATCCCGACGGCAGAGGGACGGCTCTGCCAGCATTTCGGCCATTGTCAGCAATTTGCCATCATTGATGTTGACACTGACAAGAAAGAGATACTGAAGACGGAAATGATGACACCTCCACCGCATGAGCCGGGAGTTCTTCCCGGGTGGCTCAAGCAACAGGGGTGCACTTTCATCATTGCCGGTGGCATGGGTGGGCGAGCCATCGGTATGTTTGGCCAGTATGGTATCGGGGTGATTACCGGCGCACCGCCGCAAAATCCCGAAGACGTGGTTACCGCTTACCTGGACGGTCAGTTGATCGCCGGGGGTAATCCCTGCACCGATGATAATCCGGGATTTCACCAGGGTGGCCAGGGCAAATGCCAATCCCATGAGCGGGAATAAATCCCGCCAAAATTAAAAAAATCCTCTTTGGGGATTGTCCGCTAGGTAAGAAGGGCAGTTAATCAGACTGCCCTTCGCTTTAAGAGCGATAATTCGGATTGATTATCCGATGGCCTTTTTAACCGCTTCCAGTAGTTTTTCCCGATCAATCGGTTTGTCGAAAACAGCAACCGGCTCCTTGACCGCCAGGTGGCGTCCGGGTATGCCACTGATGATGATGATGGGAATAGTGCTGAACTTGTCGTCGCGGTGTATTTTGCGATAAAAACCGGTGCCGGTGTCGTTCGGCATTTGCAAATCCAGCGTGATCAGGTCGGGTTGTTCGGCCTTGAGGACTTCCAAACCGATTACCCCGTCCTCAGCGGTAACGGTTTCGTAGCCCTCGGCTTTAAGAAAGGTTTCCAGATAGTCACGAACGTCCTGCTCATCGTCGATAATCAATATTTTCTTACTCATCAGTTTCCCTCCGACACATGCCGTCATTTATTTTTCAAATTAATACGCCTTTTGGCACAGAGCAAGTATAATCGCCTTTTGGGTGGCGAAAAAGCGGATTAACACACGGCGCACCTTTTTATGTTTTCATTTAAATTTATGTGATATATTGGGCTGATTGAATGACGAATGGATTATGAAAGACCGGGCTTTCGATGGACACACCTTGTTTGTTTGTTTCGGATATACATGGCAGTATCGAGCAGTATCGCACGCTGTTTCGGGTGGTGGCGGAGGTTCGTCCGGCGGCGATATTCATGGGTGGTGATCTTTTGCCATCGGGTCTCAGGCATAGGTCCGGCACCGCCGGTGATTTTGTCAACCAGTTCCTGGCCCCGGGCTTTCAGGGGCTTCGGGATCGTCTCGGCGCGGACTACCCCCGTGTTTTTATGATTTTAGGAAATGATGACGGGCGTTTTGAAGAGGCCGCGGTGCTTGATGCCGCCGCGAGCGGGATCTGGGAGTATTGTCATAATCGCAGTCTGGATTTTCACGGGTATACGGTGTACGGTTACGCGTATGTTCCCCCGACGCCGTTTCAACTGAAGGATTGGGAACGGTACGACGTGTCGCGCTATGTCGATCCGGGCTGTATCTCGCCGGAAGAGGGAATTCGCTCGATCCCGATCACGGCGTACGAGCAGAAGTACACGACTATTGCCAAGGATCTGGCAGAACTGGCGGAGAATGCCGATTTGACCAGGGCCGTTTTTTTATTTCATACGCCTCCGTACAAGACCAACCTGGATCGCGCCGCGCTGGATGACGTGGTTATCGATTATGCTCCGGCCGACGTGTATGTCGGAAGTGTGGCGGTACGGGATTTTATTACCGAACGGCAACCCCTGTTGACGTTACATGGGCACGTTCACGAATCGGCCCGTATTACCGGTTTCTGGCAGGATCGCATCGGTCGGACGGTGTGTCTTTCGGCCGCTCATGACGGCCACCGCCTGGCGGTGGTACATTTCGACCCCGGCCATCTTGATCTTGTCGATCGAAAGCTGTATTAAACTTATCTTACTTGGGATCGCGCAACATGGGCAGAGGTCGCGCCGGATCGGTGACTGCTCCGATCTTGACGGCGTAGCTGGTTTTTTTGGCGATATCCTGGTCAGTAATGATATGCAAATCCAGCAGTCCGTGGGAGCGATAGCCGGTTCTCAGGTAATTCATTTCATCGAGGCAGAGGCTCCATCCTTCCAGCCATGTTTGCAAATCGGCGAGTTGTCGATTGTCGCCTCGAAAGTGAATCAGCACATCGATATCGCTTCCCGGTCCAGCGGTGGCATTCTTGGTGCTTCCAAAAACATAGAATCCGGCCACACCGAAGCGGTGGGGGTCGAGTTGCGATGAGATGCGCTCGACCATTTTCAAGCGCCAGCGCCAGAAATTCTCACTTTGTTTTTCAACGCGATCCGCCATGAGCGGTAGCGGTTTGTCCTCTTCCGCCGAGGGAATGGTCAGGATACCGACCGCTTCTTTCAGGTCAGCGTTCATGAGGATTTTCAGCACTTTGCCACCGGTGCTTTTGGGTACGTCGATCAACCTGATCGTATCATTTAAATCAGCGTTCTCCGGGAGCACATCAGGCAGAATATTATTGGAATCGTCAAGGAATTTCATGTTGAAGACGGTGTTTTCATCGTCGGGATACAGCGGCAGATATCGGATATGCGCCTCGACCAGATCCTGGAAGAAATGCGTTCCAAATGACAGATCCGGCAGGTAATTTCCTTTTTTCATGGCGATTTCAATGAGCACCGCGGTGTTGTTGATATCAGAATAGGTGACATTGACACCCAGTTTGATATCACCCCGGCTTCCCCATCGGCCGGGCCCCATTAAAATAAACTGCCGTTTGGGAAGAAGCTTGTTCAGTTTACCGACGGCTCGCCCCACCGCCATCAGCGTATGACGGTCGGCGATATTGCCATATTTTATCGGGTCGACATAGACAATATGAGTAATATCCGGGACTTTCCCGTTGGAAATATAACGATTGGCGGAGAAGATTATATCATCGATCGGAACGTCTTTGGGAATCGGCGCGGGCATGCTCAGGTCGGAATAACTCTGTGGGCGACACTGCAACAGGTAGAAATCGGTTCCATCCGAGGCGAACTCGATGTCAACCGGCATCCCCAGTGTTTCCTCGAGATGTTTGAGAATTGCTTCCATTTGTTTCAAATACGGGGTGTTGGAAATCAGGCCCTCAAAGGTCACCACAAAATCATCGTTATCAAAATCGATTCCGATGCCCGGGGGTCGGCTGATATTACCGTCTTTATATATTGACAGAATATCCTTTGCGGCGGGGTATTCATAACCGGCATCCTTGAGGAAGTCGACCAGGTCGATGGTTTCAAAGCTGTTGTTTTCCAGGTTGATGGCATCGATCTTTTTTGGTGAGTACCGCATAATTTCATCCGGGCTGACATTAACCCGCAGTCCGGGTTGACCCGGCGCCATCAGGACCGGGTAGTCATCGCTGAGGCGGTCCACGGCGCGGGTTCCCAGTCCCGGAACCATTCGCACTAGGCCATCATCGCGTTTGATACGGGGCGACCATCGGAATTCGTTATTGCTGAACGCCACTCCGGCAAAGGCCGGGAGGAAAAACTTCCCAACTCGTTTCCCGACGACTTCCTGTATCATGATTCCCATCTCCTCGCCGAAATCAAGCAGGCCGCGTTCGACGCGATACTCAATGGGGTCGGGGCTGAAGGTGGAGGCATATACCTCCGCGATGGCATCCATCAGGGCATCCAGGCGTTTTTGCTTACTTCCCTGGTTGGCCAAAAAGAGGCTTTTGTATTTTCCTGAGAACGCCGCACCCATGCGGTCTTCCAGCAGGCTGGAGGAGCGGACGATCAGAGGAGAATCGCCGAAGTCATCAAGCGCCACCGACAATCCCTTGACGATATCGGCGGGAAAGCGGGCGCTTTTGAAGGTTTGGACGATATGGGGATATTCCAGTCGAACCTGGTTGATCTCCTTGTATTTCTGCTCGACCACTTCATCGAGGTCGTTATAGTGCATGAAGTGCAGAAGCACATCGGAGCTGATATGCCAGGTTTTTGGAATTTTAACATTTCCGAGTAAATCGTTGTCGTCGGCCTTGTGTTTCAGAATCTGCGCGGCCAGATACAGTCCGGCGCTTTTACCTCCAAGTTTGCCGTGGCTTTCGGCACTGAAGATTACATTTTGTAGGAGGTGGTAAAAATCGCGCACGCCCACGTAATGCTTGGCGACGTTAATGTACTGCAGGCCATCGGAAAGAAAACGCCGGATCAGAGAAACCCGTATGCCGCGCTTGCTTGGTGAAGGAATTTCAGGTTCATCCGGTGCCAGGTGATGGTAGCGGCGGATGGCATCCGCGACTTCTGACAGTGACAGGTTGCGGTTAACGACCTGGACCAGGAAGCTGAGTTTGTCTTCCTGCACCCATTTCTGAATCAGTCGCAGGATTTCCTCATCGCTGAGATGATCGGCGGCAATCCTGAAGGCGGCGGCACTGATGTCGGCCGAGAAACTTCGACCGCGGCGCTGATGGGGCCGGTTCCAGTCATCCAGCAGTTCTTCCTCGGTTACTTTCTGGTCCATGCCGAGCGCCCGCAGTAGTTTTTCCGCTTCGGCGACTCCGCTCCAGCAGAGATGATTGAGCATTTTTCGGGAGATACTGACATACAGGTTACGGTCGGTCTGTTTGAGCATTTCCAAGACGACCTGCCACTCGCCGCGCTTGTGTTCGGTAACACTATGCTGGGCGGACTCCCAGTCACGCACCACCAGGCGCATTTTCTGGTGCATGATATAATGCCCCAGCCGCTCGGCAATGGTTTTGATCAGCTTGGTTTCCTCTTTTAGAAAGGGTCCGTCGTCGGCCAGCGGCATTTCGATTGAATAATAGACGCTGATAGTGCCGATCACCATGTCCTGCACGATAATATCGGCGCTGTGCACCCAGGGAGTTTCCATGAAATTGGGCGTATGGTAGGTTTTATTTTCCAGAGAAATTTTGGCCTGACACACATGGGGGTACTGCCAGCCGGGGGGAATGGCACGGACGACTTTGGGACATATCACGTCCAGCGATTCATCCGGCTCATTCAGGATTTCCTCGACCTGATAGAGACAGTTTAATTCCTTGGCGCGTTCCTGGAGCGACTCCAGCAGTTTATCGATAGATTTCTTCTTGTTATCCCCGTTGCTCATATCAATATTACTCCTCGTCCACCGCGACCATCCACTTTCGCCGTCAACGGCCTTTCCAGCGTAACATAACTGACAAAGCGGCTTCTGGCAACCTCGTTCTGGCTTTTCAACCAGTTCCAGTTAATACAATACGGGCTGGAGTGGCGGACACAAAAATAGCATATCTGGAAACTGGTGATGTTGTGAAAGAAATGGGATCCCTGGCTAAGATCCACATCCATGTTCGGCAGGGTCGCTTCGACAATCATGCCGGCACCTGAAATCTGGCCCCAGTTAACCGGTATTCCCAGCCAGGGATCGGAACTTCCCCAGCGTCCAAAACCGATCAGCAGGTAGCGACGGCCCGTGTCAAGCAGGCGCCGATTGAATGTCTCCAGTTCCGCGGCGATGTCGCGAGTGTGTTTGGCGTTGAAGGTATCGGGGCGGACATACACGATGTCGGTCAGCGAATTATTGATGCCATTGCCCAGGACGGTTTCGGAGGCCGCGAGGACATTGTCGCCCTGCAGTTCGTCGGAAGTGAGGTCGACCTTTTCGTGGGAGACAACCATCGGCCGCACCTGCAGAAATCCAAAGCGGGCGGGTAGCCCTTTTTTCGGGTCCAGCGTGACGGCGAATTCAATTTCCACTTCGCTACCGATGGCCTTTTCGCAGACGCGGAGTAGGGTGGTCAGCAAATCGTTCAACGGTACCAGATTGGTGATCAGGATGGGGGCGAAGGTGATCAAGCGCGGCCCGGGTGTCCCCATGCCCGTTACAATCCGGTCATCCTGTGCACGGTAGGTTGATGCGGCAAAGCGCAAGGATCCGTCGTACTCGGCATCGGCCAGGTATCCCCGGATCAGGTATTCCACCTCGCGGGTCGGGTCGTACATCGGTGGTTTGCCCATATTGACCGCCCAGAACTCAGTCTGGGTAAGCTTGAGTAACTCTCGCGGCGAACCGACGGGTTGATTGGCACGGGGATAGGCGGGCGAATAACTCCAGGCCAGACCGCCGTCGACAATTGTTTTACCCAGGCCGAGGGCCAGGTCGATCACGCCGTCTTCGGGGCGGGCATGTCCCATGCAATAGAAATTGTAAGTTCGGGCCACTCCCGATAGGTTCGGGTAGAAGCGGTCGCTGAAGCGATTTCCGACAACTTCCTGAATGATGACGGCCATTTTTTCATCGCGGGACGATTTTCCCGTGGCCTTGATATAATCCCTGGCATCCTTAAAAAAGGCCGAGGCGTAGACAAACTTGATTGCCTCAATCAGTTTTTTAAACCGGGTATCAATATCCGGCTGATTGTTGGGAATCATCTTGGTGCCATAGACGCCCGCGAACGGTTCATACATGGCATCCTCAAGCAGACTCGAGGATCGCACGGCCAGCGGCGTGGTGACCGATATGATCAATGCACGCAGATCACCAACCAGTTCCGCCGGCAATTCCGCTTTCTGGAACAGGTGCGCAATGTAATCATCGGAGAGGTCATCAGCCAGGCTGTCGTACAACCGGTTTCGCTCCATGAAGCGCTCAAAGACGTCGGTAGTCAGGACAGTCAGGTGGGGAATGTCTACGGCTATTCCGGGAAAAGATTTATCATCAAAGTGCCGGGCAAGGATATTCCTGATAAAGGCCAGGCCGGAAGCCTTGCCGCCGATTGCCCCGTTACCGATATAGGTGAAAGCCTCGTGAGCATCGAGGTTGTGGCGATCAAAAGGGATCAGCTGGTCGGTTGAGACGGTGATACGTCGGAACTGCATATTCTCTCATTTGTTTTTCGCACGTCGTCGCGGCAGCAAAACGGTGCGATTTTGTGATACGGCGGCAATTGATTGTTGTGACCTTGATAATCGGTCAAAACAATGTTACCTCTGATATGGATGTCGGCAATATTGATGATTTTCCGTGGGGAGGCAAGCAGAAAAAAAGCCCCGGCGATTTTCCGCCGGGGCTTTTTGACATACGCAAAAGGGACTTAGACCCAGCCGCGTTCGCGGCAGGCGCGTGCCACGCGGTCGATTGCAATCACATAGGCCGCGTCGCGCATATACAGATTTCGTTTTTTGGCCAGTGCGCTCACTGCCAGGAAGGCCGAAGTCATCTTGAGATCCAGTTTGCCAAGAACTTCGTCTTTTTCCCAGAAGTAGTTCATGTTGCACTGGACCTGTTCGAAGTAGCTACAGGTCACGCCGCCAGCATTGGCGAGAAAATCGGGAATAACGAAGATGTTCTTCGCCTTGATGATCTCGTCTGCTTCCGGTGTGGTCGGGCCATTGGCACCTTCGGCAATGATCTTGACTTTGCCGCTGATCTTATCGGCATTTTCACCGGTGATCTGGTGCTCCAGCGCCGCCGGAATAAGAATGTCGGCTTCCTGCACCAGCCAGTCGTCGCCGGAGAGGACTTCATAACCGAGGTCACGGGCCTTGTCCTTGTCGATGCCACCAAACCGATCGGTGATGCCGAGAAGTTCCTCGAGATTGATACCGTCGGTTTTCTTGAACGAGTATGAAGCCTGGTCGTTCTGATCCCAACAGGAGACACAGATCACCTTGCCGCCTAGTTGCGTATAGAGCTGGATGGCGAATTGCGCTACGTTGCCGAAGCCCTGCACGCTGGCGGTGGTATCTTCGGGACGGATATTCAACTGTTTGAGTGCTTCCCGAAGGGTGTAGATGACACCGTAACCGGTGGCTTCGGGCCGCCCCAGTGAACCACCCATGCCAATCGGTTTGCCGGTGATAAAGCCGGGATATTTCTTGCCGTGAATCGCTTCGAATTCATCGAGCATCCACAACATGTGCTGACCGCTGGTCATAACGTCGGGCGCCGGCACATCGGCGAGCGGCCCCACGTTGCGGGCCAGTTGGCGTACCCAGCCACGGCAGATTTGTTCCTGTTCACGGGCGCTGAGATTGTGCGGATCGCAGATTACGCCGCCTTTACCGCCACCGAGCGGGATATCGACCACGGCGCATTTCCAGGTCATCCAGGTGGCCAGAGCGCGGACTGTGTCGATTGTCTCCTGCGGGTGAAAACGAATACCGCCCTTACAGGGACCACGACTGTCATTGTGCTGGACGCGAAAACCGCGAAACACTTCAACATGTCCGTCATCCATCCGGACCGGAATCGAGAATTGATATTCGCGCATGGGAACGCGAAGCATGGCGCGCGTTGAGGCGTCAAGATCAAGAATATCAGCCACATGGTCAAACTGAGCCTGGGCCATTTCAAAAGGATTAAATGATTTACTACTCATGGCGTAACCTTTCTTGGATTAAACCGTGTAAGAAAGAAACACAAGAATCGGCGGAAATCGCCGGATGTAAACGAAACGTTCGGTGCTGGTTGTTCCACCGAAGAAGCCATTCATAAGCCCGTACGTATGTCATATCCATTAAGCCGAACGTATAACTTCGTTACTTTTTTCACGAGGGAATATAGCACCCAAAAGGGAATTGTCAAGGAAATCCGAATGAAATCGCCCTCTTTGTCAAGAATTGGCGAAAAAACCGTAACGCGCTGTGATGTGGTGACTTGAGTCTGGTGATAGGGGTGGCCGACCGGGTCAAATAACATGTTTTTTTACTCCGCCAATCGGCAGTAATGGTCTTTGGTCATCAGCGGGAGATCGGGGGGGATGTCTTATGGGGGATTGTTATGTCTATTAAACGTGTTCAGTCAGGATGATTCAGGATCACGGAAACGGTACCCCACACCACGCACGGTTTCGATGTACTTACCGCACAGCCCCAGTTTTTTACGCAGGCCGGCGATGTGCACGTCGATCGAGCGATCGGTAACAATGGCGTCTGCGCCGTGGGTGGAATCCATGATCTGGTCACGGGTAAACACCCAGCCGGGTCGTTGCGCGAGAAAGTATAGCAGGCGAAACTCGATTGAGGTAACTACGATCGGGCGGTTGGCCACGCGAACTTCATGCCGCCCCGGGTCGATGGTCAGATCCCTGAACGAAAGCCGGGTTTCTTCCTGGGGCGATGGTTCCGCTTTGCGTCGCAGGACGGCGTGGATCCGCGCCAGGACCTCGCGGGGACTGAATGGCTTACTGATATAATCATCGGCGCCCATTTCCAGGCCGGAGACGATATCGGCTTCTTCGCTTTTGGCGGTCAGCATGATAATCGGAATCTGATCGGTTTTGGGATCGCGTTTAAGCGCACGGCAGACATCCAACCCGTCAAGGCCCGGAAGCATGAGGTCCAGCAGGACCAGGTCGGGCCGCAGGGACTGAGCTGTCTTCAGACCATTCTCTCCGGTAAATGCGGTGGTCACCTGATACCCTTCCCGGGTCAGGTTGTATTCGATCAACTCCGCGATATCCCGGTCATCTTCGATAATCAGTATTTTATGACTACTCATGTTTTGTTCCTACCGATTGTCATGCCTGGCGCAGAATATGATTTGAATTATCAAAATGCAATAATTTGTTTAACGGAAACAGGGTAATCTTGAACCTGAGAGATGGTGCGGGCGGGTTCGGTGTTTTGTCGATAAGGTGATGTATCGCTGTCAATTGCAGGTCCGAATGGGCGGCGGCCATCGGGTTTTAGTGCCAGATGGTATGGACAAATCCGGTGAAATATGTTTCGGAGTTTCTTGACAAATTCAGGTTTGGCGAATTATATAGGGCACAAGGAAATGCGGGTGAGATGCCTGAATCCGCCCCACCCTGAAATGACAAAAAAATATTATGTATAACCGTACGATTGTACCGGGATATTACGCGAGCCGATTTCCCGGTCTGCAACTGCCAGGAGAATGCTATGACAAGTAAACGTTCAGGGGATTTGATGATCCCCCTGGATCAGTATCCGCATATTCCTCACTGGTTCACTCTTCGTCAGGCCATTGCGGAACTTCAAAACTCGGTAATAGAGATCGAGGGGCAACGATCATTGCCGCGTGCTTTGCTGGTTTTTGATGAGAAGTATGACCTGTTGGGGATTGTCCGTCGACGCGACATCCTCGGGGGACTGGAGCCGAAGTTTATGCGCACCATGTCGCATCCGCACCGCAAGCAGTTGTTTGATGTGGAAGCCGACCCCGATCTGACGGTTTTGACGTCGGGCAAGGTTGCCAAGGCGGTCAGGGAGCTGGCGGAAACGCCGATCAGTGAGGTGATGCAACCGATCAGGGCGACGGTGGATATCAATGACCATGTCACCAAGGCCATTTACAAGATGATCACCCGGGACCAGAACCTGTTGCCGGTATTGAAGGATCGCAAGGTTGTCGGCGTAATTCGCAGTGTTGATGTTTTTAATGAGATTGCCCGCATTGTGATGTAACAACAGGCCGGGTCATACCTCCGGACCAGTCAGTGGGAGCACCGCATGTTCAAGCGTTCAAAAAATAATAGAAATCATGATAGTCATGATAACCTGCCTGAAATGCCCAAGGAGATTTATCTAAAGCGGGTGGTTGCCAAGATTGACACCCGCCGTCTTTTTTTAATCCTGTTGGGTGTGACGCTGTTTTGCCTCGTGTATTTTTCGCCGGCCTGGCCCGATGCGATTGATCCCGAGGGCAAGCATTTCGAATTGACCCGGGAGGGTAAAGCCGCCATTGCGCTTTTTCTGCTCGCGGCCACCTGGTGGGTGTTTGAGGTCGTTCCGATCGGGGTGACCGGAATCACGATCGGTGTCATTCAGGCGCTGTTTTTAATTCGGTCCGCCAGGACCGCCTTCAGCGATTTTATGGATCCCTCGGTCTGGTTTATCATCGGTTCGCTGGTTATCGGGATGGCCTTCACGCGAACCGGACTGACCAAACGGCTTGCCTATAAAATGCTGGTGCTGGTGGGCGAGAAAACCAGCATGATCTATCTGGGAAGTTTTATTATGACCGCGGCGCTGACGCTGATTATGGCGCATACGGCGGTGGCGGCGGCGGTGTATCCGTTGTTGATGGCTATTTACGCTTTGTATGATGAGGATAACAAGCCCACCAAATTCGGCAAAGGGCTGTTTCTCGGCATGGCGTTTGTTGCCGGGGCCGGGAGTATTATCACCCTGCTCGGTGCGGCGCGGGGCGCAGTAGCGATCGGTTTTTTCCGGGATATCACCGGGCGCGAGATATCGTTTTTCGAGTTGAGCTATTACATGTTGCCGGTCGGGGTGGCCATGACGATTCTTTTATGGGGCTTTTTCATGTTTTATTGCAAACCGGAGCGTAAGACGATCCCCGGTTTGCGGGAACGGGCCCAGGCACTGTATGACAATCTGGGGAAAATTACCCGGCGAGAAATGCTTACGGTGACCATTGTATTACTTGCGATTGCGGCCATGAGTTTGCGCAATTTTATCCCGGGGCTGGATATGATCAACAAAAGCGCCATTATTCTTGTGTCGACCGTGCTGTTTTTCCTGTTTAAGATCCTTACCATCGAGGATCTTGAAGAGGTGCCGTGGAATATCGTTTTGCTTTTCGGCGGCGCCATGAGTATCGGTTTCTGTCTCTGGCAGACCGGGGCCGCGAGCTGGATAGCTATCGAATGGCTGGGTTTGCTGAAAAACGCCAGTTGGTTTATTTTCGTACTCGGCATCGCGTTTTTTGTGCTGATCATGACCAACCTGATTATGAATGTCGCCGCGATTGCGATCTCGCTTCCGGTGGCGCTGGTGATCGCGCCATATTTGGGGGTTGCGCCGGAAGTGGTGCTGTTCGCATCATTGGTGACAGCGGGAATGCCGTTTTTGTTCCTGGTCGGGGCCGCGCCAAACGCCATTGCATATGAAAGCAAGCAATTCACGAGCGGGCAGTTTTTTGTTGCCGGGATACCGGCGAGTGTGCTGTTGATGATTGTGTTGGCCATATTCGTGCGGGTTATCTGGCCGATGATGGGTATGCCGGTGACCGTATCGTAAACGAATGTGTTATGATTTAGTCCATAAGCCGTGGCGGATATCCCGCCACGGTTTTCTTGTGTTGCGCGAGGGTATCGACCTCCGGATGAACCGGCCGGGGCGATTCAACGTTGATATAAGCATTGTGAACCATATGATAACGAATAAGAGGAGAACCTCATGTTACAGGCTGATAAAACCGCACTGGTGATTGTCGATATTCAGGGGAAGCTGGCGACCTTGATGCACCAGAAGGAAATTTTTTATGCGAATGTCGTGCGCATGATCAAAGGCGCGCGGGTGCTCGATATTCCCATCCTCTGGAACGAACAGTTGCCCGACAAGCTCGGTGAAACGATTGCGCCGATTAAAAACGAACTCAACGGCTTGCAGGTGCTGGTTAAGAAATCGTTCAGTTGTTGCGGCAATCCGGAATTTGTTGACCGGTTGAAAGCTACCGGACGCACGCAGGTGCTTCTGACCGGAATGGAAACCCATATCTGCGTGTATCAGACCGTGATTGATCTGCTTGACTCCGGCTACGAGGTGCACCTGGTGACCGACGCGGTGGCATCGCGATTCGAACACAATTACCGGCTGGGTATCGAACGGATCAAAGACCTCGGCGGGGTAGTCACCTCAACCGAGATGGCATTGTTCGAGATGTTCGAGATTGCCGAAGGCCCGCAGTTTAAGGAGATTGTCAAGATTGTGAAGTAAGTAAAATCCCCCGAAGGATTGGGTCACCCGGGCATGGGATCAGTTGTCTCATTTTGCTGGTGCGTTAATTAAGTCTGAACAGATATTATCAAAATGATATCGTTAACTGTATCTCAAACAATCGCGGCCAATCCTTACGCTCGACCGGTTGCCAGCGATCTTCATGAGTTAGGTATCCGATAATTCCGCCAATTGCGGCACTACCGATCCAGAACGGAATCACTCTGAGGGGATGGCCTTGTGTGACCATATCGTCGTCAGAAGATAATGCCGACGGTCCCATTGCCATTAAAAACAAGCATGCGCCAATCCCGGCTCCAATCTTCAATCCGTTAAGCGTCGCCCGCCTTTTCCCCGTGCATATCCATAAACGATTCACATCATTTAAGGCGCGGTGCTCAATGGTGTGTTTTGATGCATGAGTGGCGATGGAAATCGAATCGGATGTCACTGATATGAGTTGTCCCGTAAGCATATACGTGTTTTTTTCAATATACGGGATAACCAGTAAAAATCGTCTGGATAATGTGGTATCACACTCGATCCTGACGCGGTGGCTTTCTGCCTTCTGCTTTTGTCCAACTCCAGCATAAGTCGATTGGCCGATCGATAATAATACGAGTAACAGATAGATTATAATCAAGCGTCGGATTGACATCATGACATCTCTCATTATAGTATTACCGTACTATAAAACGATTTAATCGTGCATACGTCAAAAAAAACTATGAGTGCTTAAGTCCATAGGCGGTGATGCGGGGCCTGAGGGGGGATGTCTCACGTGATAAGCCTGATAATGTGACATTAATATTAGATTTCTCATTATGCCGGGATGTTTTCCGGGGATTCGCCGTTATGATACCATTATGTATGGGAAGATTCCCATATCTATGGGAGGCAAGAAAAATACGATGCGTTACTCGGGAAATCCCGACCGGATTTTACGGGGTTCGGTCGTGTTTTTTAAGTTGGTACGAAACATGCAATTACGAATACATTCGGGGCGTGCCTGATTGTTTTCATGGGGTTTTGATTTTCTTCCAACCCGGCACGTTATTTTCTTACCATGTGCGTAGAAGATATTGCTCTGGTGAAGAAATATCAATCATAACCAGTTCACGCATTCACGCAACTTCGTCAGAAAAAACTCAAGGAACTGCGAACCGGTTGGCAAGAGATTCCTCTTAGCCGTGATTATGCTCCCGTGTGGTCGGCATAATTGTCACCGTCGCCTCTTGCTGTCAGGACTCATACTGAAGGGAATCTGTTATGACTCTACGCAAATTGACCGGCAGTGAGCGGGGCATTGCGACCATCATCGCACTTATGCTAATGATCATGCTGGTATTGATTGGAATTGCGGCGGTAAAACTCACCAATGATGAAATCAGCATTGCCGGTAACGAAATGAACGAGATGGCGGCTTTTTATGCCGCCGAAGCCGGTCTTGAAACGGCATCGGCCTCACTTCAATCGACCTATGAAGCGACGGGAGCTCCGGCTACCGCCATGCCAGCCGGAACGGTAGACATTGGCAACAGTGTTACTCTGGTGTATACCACCACTGACAATGGCCCGGCCACGATGTGCAACATCAGCCAGGGGGTATATTCGGGACTTAACGGGTTGGTCAAATCATATACGATCACTTCGATCGGGACTTCATTGATTGACGGCAGTCAAACGCGCCTGACCCAGGATTTTGAATGTGATAATATTCCCATTTTTCAGTGGGCGGTTTTTTACACGGAGGAGCTTTGGGTGGAGCCGGTATTTGATATGAATATTACCGGTCGGGTGCACTGTAACAAGGATATGTATGTCCGATCCTCGGGTTCCGGCAAGAATTTCGTGTTTGAGGATCGGGTAACCTGTGCCGGAGATATTCATCACGGTTTCCCCTGGGCGGGATCCAATGGTGATATAAAATTCACGGACGCCGGCGGTAACGCAATAAGTATGTATCAGGATGGGGGCTGGATCGACTCCGATTACAATCACCAGTACGGCGAATACACGACCTGGTATGAGGCATCCTCAGCGTTGTGGGGTGGTGAGGTCAGGGATCAGGCGTACGGGCAGGAGGAGCTGTGTCTTCCCATCGGTTCGAATGACCCTCACAAGCTGATCGAACGGGCCTCCGGGAATCCTGATTCCCAGGAAAACAAAGCCGGACTGAAAATTATCGATGGAACAGTTTACTCCAAAATCGGCAGTATCTGGCAGGATGTGACGGCACTTCTTCCGGCCGGCACGGTTACCGGTGGAGCATCGGTATCGTTTTTCGATGCCAAGGAGAAGAAGCAGATTCGGAACACGGAGATCGATGTCGCCAAGCTGACCAGTAGCGGTTATTTTCCAGGCAACGGCATCATTTATATTTCCGACCAAACCACCCTGAACAGCACCTACCAGATGAATGCGACCACGCTGGTCAACGGATCAAGTCTTAATGATTGCCCCATGACCGTTGTCTGCGAGAATCCGATATATGTTCAGGGCGACTTTAATACCATCAATAAAAAGCCGGCCAGTGTCATTTGTGACGCAGTGACTTTCTTGTCCAACAGCTGGGATCCATTGAAGGCGCTGGAAACGGACAACCTGGGGCGTAGCTATAGCAGTAGCACGAGTGATGCTTACTATGCCAAGAAAATACCGTCAAAAACCGAGGTTAACCTGTGTCTCATGACCGGTGACACCGCTCCTGATGTATCGAGCAATAATCATGGTGGCGGATTGGAGAACTTCCCTCGCTTTCTTGAAAACTGGAGTGGAACGGAGTTTAAGTTCCGGGGCTCGATGATAGAAATGTGGCGCTCCCGGGAGGCGACCGGGGAATATACTTACTCCCAGTATTTTACGGCTCCCACCAGAAACTGGGGATTTGATTTCGACCTTGAAGACCCATCCAAACTTCCCCCGGGGACGCCGTGTATTCAGGTATTCCAGCGGACCGGATGGCAACAGGTCGATGTTGGTTATGCCAATGCCGGTGAGTGATGTTTAAAAGAAATAATCTCAGTTTGCAGTCAATTAAAAACCCCGGGGAGGCGCCCCGGGGTTTTTTTCGTGATCTTCGCTTTCGTCAGGCCCGCAATGGCCATGTAACAGCATGGTGCATTTCGGGTATTACACTTCGGCCAGTTTTTCGACCTCATCAACCTGGTCGGCGAACAGTTTCAGGGTCGCTTTGACCGGATTGGCGGTGGTCATGTCGACCCCGCATCGTTTGAGCTGGTCGATCGGGTATTCACTTCCACCGGAGCGGAGCAGGCCGAGATATTTCTCGACGATGTCTTCTTCACCCGCGATGAATTTGTCCAGGATGGCCTGGGAGGCGGCGTAAGCGGTGGCGTACTGGTACACGTAATAGGTCATATAGTAATGCGGGATACGCGCCCATTTATTTATGGCATAATCGTCAAGAGTGAGTGCCTCGCCGTAATATTTTTGGGTCAGTTTCTCCCACATCGCATTCATGCTGTCCGGCGAGAGGGCCTCACCGCGCTCAACAATCTCGTGGATTTTCAACTCAAAGTGCGCATAGAGCACCTGGTTGAAGAAGGTTCCGAAGGTGTTGTCAATATGCCGGTTGAGCAGGAATAGTTTTTTCCTGGTATCGGTGACTTTTTTCAGCAGGTGTTGTAACAGCAGGCCCTCGTTGAGAGTCGAGGCCACTTCGGCAACAAATATCGAGTACTGGGCCTTCTGGTATGGCTGGGTTTGGCATGAAAGATGAGTATGAAGAGAGTGTCCCATTTCATGTGCCAGGGTAAACATGTTGTCGACGGTGTCGTTGTAATTCATAAGGACGACAGGGTGTGAAGTGTAAATGCCGGAGCTGTAAGCACCACTTCCCTTGCCCTCGGTTTCGAAGACATCGACCCAGCGGCTGTCGAAGGCGTGTCGGAGCACTTTCTGGTATTCCTCTCCGAGCGGGACGGTGGCACGGAGGGTTTCCTCGACCGCTTCCTGATAGGGTACTTCGTAATTTTCTTCCGGGAAAAGGGGGCAGATGATATCGTAGGTGTACAACTGGTCGAGCTTGAGTATTTTTTTACGAAGGGCCATCCATTTGTGCATGCCGGCCAGGTCGGCCTCGGTGTTATCGATCAGGGCATGATAAACCGACACCGGAATATTGAACCCGTCGAGGGCATGGTGCAGGCTACTTTCATAGTTGCGGGTGCGGGCATAAAAGACGTCGCAATTCACCGCCGAGGCGAGCATGGCGCCCAGGGAGTTGATATGATCCCTGTATACCGCCATGAAGCCGTTGTGGGCATCGCGGCGGACGCGCTGGTCGGATGATTCCATAAATTTGATATAGCGCTGTTTGGTCAGTTGAACTTCGTTGCCGTCCTCATCCTTTATTGACGGGTATTTCAGATCGGCATCGTTGAGCATGGTGAAAATATTGTCCGGTCCGCGAGCCATCATCACCGAATTGGCCAGCACCTCTTCGACCTCCGCCGAGCGGATATGCGGGCGGGAACGAATGAGGTCCTTGATATAGAGATCATAAATGTCGGTTTTTGGGAATTTCGCGGCCATTTTCTTCAACTGGTCATCGCTGATTTTCAGGATTTCCGGCTCGACGAAAGAAAAGGCGGCGGCGGCTTTCGAGGTCAGCATGGCGGCGCGTTCGGTCAGGACCTGGTATTTTGAGACGCGGTTGTCGAGATCCTGGCTTCGCCGGGCGTACTGGTTCAGGCTGTCACAGATTTTGGATAGCTCGGAGCGCATTTCCAAGCAATCAAACAGGTTTTGCGGGGAGTCGGCCAGCTTTTCTGCAAAACCGGCGGCTTTCTCGATAAGCGCCTGGGCTTTCTTAAAGTCGGCTTCCCAATCATTTTCGGTTTTATAGATGTCGGTCAGATCCCATTTGTACTTGTCTTCTATATCCGCGCGTTGCGGAATTGCCTTCGGGGCTGTTTTGGTTGCGGTAGTCATAATGCCTCTTTACTCATTGAGGTTTACTGTTTTGGCACAATAAACAAAATATACGGATAAAATCAAGGGGGTGTGGGCCTAAATCAGGGCGTCGAATCAGGCCATTTCTCGACTCGTCGCACGTCCTCCCTGCTGAAAAAATAGGGGATACCGCCCTCGACCCCTCGGGTTTGGGTGCAGACCATGAAGGTGGTCGATTCAAAGATCGCCAGAACTAGGTCAGGCGGGGCATCGAATTCAAGGTCGCGATAGGTTTTGCCCACCTCAATCGTCATCGCCGGTTGCCAATGCTGGGCCGAGTTGACATCAATCGCGCGGATTTGCCGGGGGCGGATTTTAACATGCAGGCGTTTTTCCAACTCCCGGCGCAATTGTTCTCGTTCGTCTTGGTTCATCGGTTATCTCTCGTCATAATATGGCAAAGATAAGGATAATCGGCTGTTCCGGCAAGAGGAGCGGTCCGGTATTCTCCTGATAAATTGTATTTGTCTGTCGGGCCGCTTCTATGTATTATAGCAAACACGTATAGCACGAGGAAATATGAACAACCCGATAATTCATGCGCTGATACTGTCGCTACTTCCGATTTCGGAACTTCGCGGCGGGATTCCTTATGCCGTTGCCAACGACATCCCGCTTTGGGAGGCGTATCTTATGTGTGTGCTGTCGAATATGCTGGTGATTCCGATTGTTTATATTTTCCTGGAGACAATCCACAAGAGTCTGTATAAGATTGGTATCTATAAGAAGATATTTGATCGCTATATTGAGCGCACTCGCCGCAAGGCCGAGAAAAATGTGGGCAAATACGGTTACTGGGGGGTGATGTTGTTCGTGGCGATTCCTTTACCGGTCACGGGTGCCTACACCGGGACGGTTGCGGCCTGGCTGTTGAAGCTGAACTGGAAGCGGTCGGTCTGGTATCTGGCGCTGGGGGTCATAATCGCGGGAGTGATTGTCAGCATTGCCACCATCTCCGGTATCAAAGCCTTCGAAGTTTTCACCAAATAATACCTGAATAAAAAAAGCCATCCCCGTCGAGCGAGGATGGCCGTCAATTTTCATAAGATATTTCAGTGTTGCAGAATAGCCTCGCGGATTTTTACTCCCAGCGCGATACAGCGGGCGAGATCATCCGGTTTGGGGACATAGTTAACACTAACGCCGTCGTCGATCACATCGATTTTCATCTCGGTCATCATTTCATTAAGTCGTTTGACGATGGTGTCCTGCCAGCCGTAGGAACCGAAGGCCGCCCCGATTTTACCCGAGGGTGCCAAGCCTTTCATGTACGTCAGCAGGTCGGCCATTTTGGGCAAGATGTTTTTATTGAGCACCGGCGATCCGATCACGACCGCTTTGGCATCGAGAATTTCCGTAATAATGTCACTGCGATGATTATACCGCAGGTCATGGACGCTCACACTAACGCCACCATCGCCGCGAATACCGTCAGCAATGGCATTGGCCATGGTCGCGGTGCTTCCCCACATGGTGTCATAGACAATAACCGCTTTGGCGTTGGTTTTCTGCTCGCTCCAGTCGCGGTATTTTTCCATGATGCCGGCGACATCTTTCCGCCAGATCAGTCCGTGATCGGTTGCCAGCATGGCGGGGGTGATGCCTTTCTTTTCGAGTTTGGTCAGGAATTTCCGCATTCCGGCCGACATCGGCAGAAAGATATTGGCATAGTATTTAGCGGCCTGGAAATGCAGTTCGCCCCGGTCGACCTCGTCGTCAAACCGCTCGGCGGTGGCCCAGTGCTGGCCGAAGATGTCGTTGGAGATGAGGATGTTATCCTCGCGAATGTGCGAGACCATGCTTTCCGGCCAGTGCAACATCGGGGAACCGATGAACTCAATGGTTTTACCGCCCAGTTCGAGCAGGTCGCCTTCTTTTACCGGTGCGAACGGCCAGCCTTCGCAGTTCAGATGGGCTTCAAGGGTTTGTTGTCCCTTGGTCGTGCAGAAGAGTTTTTCCGGTTTGACCGCCGCGATCACTTTCGGGAGTGACCCGGAGTGATCCATCTCGGCATGGTTGGCGACGATATAGTCGATTTTGGATGGTTCGATAATGGTGCTGAGGTTTTGCAGGAACCGGTCGGCGAAGTCGGCCTTGACGGTATCGATCAGCACGGTTTTTTCGCCTTTGATAAGGAAGGCGTTATAGGTTGAACCCTTTTCGGTCTGATAGCCGTGGAAGTCGCGCAGGTTCCAGTCCACGGCACCGACCCAGAAGACATTTTCGGCAATTTCTATTGGTCGCATGGAAGTCCTCGAATATCTGGCGGAAACCGGTCCGCCGTTTGGTACTCTCATCAGATTCACGTCAAATTACCATATTATAACCCATTTATCAAGCGCAAGTGCCCGGTTTTCATGAGGTTTTCGATCGTTATTTTCTTTTTGCAAATCAGCCGGGGAGTTGGTAACTTATTTTTTTGAGGCCAATTTCGCGACAGGGTTTACATGGGGTTGATGACAATGAACGACACGCGCAAGAGTAAGGCACAATTGATTGATGAGTTACAGTCGCTTCGCGCCCGCGTCGCATCGCTGGAGGCTGATTCCCGGGCGGCCAACGCGACAGAACGGGAATTAAAAAGGGATGAACAACGCCAGCGGATGACGATTGAAAATGCCCCGGTGTTGTTCGATTTGATTGATACCAGCGGGGTGATCCGATTATGGAACCGGGAATGCGAACGCGTGACCGGTTATCAGGCCGATGAGATTGTCGGCAATCCCGACGCCATGGACATGCTGTATCCGGATCAGACTTACCGTGAAAACATGTTTACCGAATGGCGGCGCCGGGGTAATGATTTTCGAGACTGGGAATGGGAGTTAACCTGCAAGAACGGGGAGCGTAAAACCATATCCTGGTCGGTGGTCAGCGTGGAATTTTCCGGTTTGGATCCGGTGCTTCTCAATGTCGGGGTGGACGTAACCGAACGCCATCGGGCCGAGGAAAACCTGCGCATGTTGCAGGCGGTCGTGGATCGTGCGGCTGATGGCATTATTTGCCAAAAGGCCGATGGTCGCATTTTTTACGCCAATGATGCCGCGACGAATATCCTGGGTTATTCGCGGGAGGAGTTGCTGACGCACTCGGTATTCGACTTTGACAACGCTCATGGGCGTGAGGCCATGCAGGACATTGCGGAGCATGTCAAAAAGAGCGGATCATATACCTTGACGTCGACTGTTCAGGGTCGCAACAACAGGACTATCCCGGTGGAATTGACTATCAATTATATTGCCCACGCCGGTGAGTATATTTATTTCCTGTTTTTCCGTGATATCACCCGGCGGGCCAAAACACAACAGGCCCTGCGAGATAGCGAGGAGCGTTTTCGTAATACGTTTGAGCAGGCCGCGGTTGGGATCGCCCATAACACCCCTGATGGGCGTTTTATTCGAATCAACAGCCGCCTGTGTTCCATCCTGGGGTATTCCCGCACGGAGTTACTTACAAAGACAATCAAACAGATAGTCCATCAGGATGATTATGATGAAGACATTGAAAATGTCAAGAGATTGCTTGATGATGAGATCAAGCGCTATTCTATGGAATTGCGACATCTCAGGAAAGATGGAAGTTCAGGCTGGGTAAACCTGACGGTCTCTCTGGTGCGTGATAATAAAGGGGCGCCGCAGTATTATATTTCAGTTGTTGAAGATATTACTCATCGCAAGCGAGCTGAGGTGACGTTGCGCACGGAGCGCGATTTTGTAAAGCGGCTGATGAAAGCCAGCCCGGTTGGAATTGTCGTCGTTGACAATGACGGTATGATATCATATGCCAACCAGCAGGCGTCTGAAATCCTGGGCCAGAAAGACTTGATTGAGGGGAAACATTCTTATATTGATCCCGCCTGGCACATCACTGATCTCGATGGCAATCCATTTCCGGTAAGCCAGTTACCGTTTAATGTCGTTCGCCAGACCGGACGCCCCGTCAACGATGTTCAGCATGCCATTCACTGGCCGGATGGGCAGAGAGTTCTGGTGTCGATAAACGCGGCGCCCCTGTATGATGCCAATCACGATTTCTCCGGTATGGTGGCGATCATTGAAGATATCACTCACCGCAAGCACACTGAATTGCAGTTACAGGCTTCGCTTCATGAAAAGGAAATCCTGCTTCAGGAGATTCATCATCGCGTCAAAAACAACCTGCAATTGGTTTCCAGCATGTTGAGCCTTCAGGCCGAAACGGTTTCAAATACGAACGTGTTACAGGTTTTGCAGGACAGTCAGACTCGTATCCGGACCATGGCACTAATCCACGAGGCGCTTTATAATGCCAACGATCTAGCCAGTATAAATGCGCCTGTTTATTTTTGCGATCTGGCCAATTTTATCTTTCGCACCTATCATGAGCAGAGTCAGCAAGTGAGACTCACCACCGATATTGATCCGGCGTCTTTTACCATCGATATCGCTATTCCCTGTGGATTGATAATAAATGAACTTTTGTCGAATGCCCTGAAGCACGCTTTTCCGAACGGCGGGGGCGGGGATATTCACCTGTCGTTGCGAGCGGAGAGCGAGGAAACGGCGCGATTGTCGGTTCGTGATACCGGGATCGGTTTGCCGTCATCGGTTGATCCTGACCGACCGGAATCCCTGGGGTTGCAACTGATTATGACACTGGCCGGTCAAATCGGCGCGAGCGTGGAAATCAGCCGTGAGCACGGCACCGCTTTTGTGCTGACATTCACGCATCATACCATGTCGAAGGAGTGAGCGCATGTCATCCGGACGTATCCTGGTTGTGGAAGACGAAGTCATTGTCGCGAAAGATATCGCGGACAGCCTGGAGCGACTCGGCTATACCGTGATCGGGACAACGGCCACCGGCGAGGAGGCTCTGCGACTGGCGGCGGAACATCATCCCGACCTGGCCCTGATGGATATCAGGTTGCAGGGACAACTCAACGGGATTGAGACGGCCGAGCGGCTACGTGACGAGTTTAATATTCCATCGGTTTTTTTGACGGCTTATGCTGACGACGACACCCTTCGCCGAGCGCGAATTACCGAACCATATGGCTATGTTCTCAAGCCGTTTGAGCTACGGGAGCTACACAGCACAATCGAGATTGCCCTGTACAAACATGGCTCAGAGAAAAAACTTCGTGAAAGTGAGCATCGTTATCGCACTTTGCAACGCAATTTGCCGGTGGGGGTGTTTCGGGTAACGCCGGTGGGCGAGATTATTTCGGTCAATCCCGCTCTGGTGCGCATTTTTGGGGCCGAGTCGGAATCACAGATGCTGAAAATGCGGGTGGAGCAGTTGTATCGAAGTCCGAACCAGCGGCCGTTCAACCTACAACAAATACTTGCTGACGGCGGGTCAACCGATCTTGAAATGGAGATAAAGCGTCTTGACGGCGCCGTGCGCCAGGTGCAGATCAATGTTACTGCCGTGACCGATGCTTCGGGAAAGCCACAGTACTACGACGGCATGATTCTGGACATAACCGAACGCAAGCTCGCTGAAACCGCCTTGCGGGAAAGCGAGCGCAAGCTCTCCACCCTTATGGGTAACCTGCCCGGCATGGTGTATCGTTGTCTCAATGATGAAAACTGGACGATGGAATTTATCAGCGAGGGGTGCCGGGCGTTGACCGGCTACGGGCGGGATGAATTGATTGGAAATCTGGTGCAGTCATATAGTAATGTGATTCATCCCGATGACCGGGGTATGGTCTGGGATTATGTTCAGCGCGAATTGAAGCAGGGTCAACCATTTCGTCTGGAGTATCGCATACGCACTTCCGACGGCGAGGAGAAATGGGTTTGGGAACAGGGCATGGGGATTTTTTCAGATGACGGCGAATTGGTTGCTCTGGAAGGGTTTATTACGGATGTCACAAAACGCGTTCGCGCAGAAGAAGCATTGAGGACGAGCGAGGAGAATTACCGTTCGTTCGTTCAGAATTTCCAGGGTATTGCCTATCGTGCCAAGATGGATTATACCCCATTCTTTTTTCATGGTGCGGTCGAGGAGATCACCGGGTATACCGAAGCAGAGTTTGTGTCCGGCACGCCGCGCTGGGATGACGTGATATATCCCGAGGATAGGAATCGACTGCGTGACAGTTTTGAAAATATTCAGACCATCCCGAAGTATTCAACTGAGCGGGAGTATCGCATTGTTCGCAAAGATGGGGAATTGCGCTGGGTCAATGACATTATTCAGAACATATGTGATGATGATGGCAAGCCATTCTTGGTGCAAGGTGTGCTGTATGATATTACCGAACGAAAACAGGCCGATGAGGAACATGCCCGCACGCAAGCTTTGCTAACCGCCGCGGTGGAGCAAAGCCCGGCGGGCATTCTAATTGCCGATGCCCCCGACGTGCGCATTCGGGTGGCAAATTCTGCGGCCCTGGGTATACGAGGCAAGACTGATGAGACTCTGACAAATATCCCGGTTGATCATCATCCGCAATCATGGCAAACCCGTTATCCTGATGGCAGTTTGTATCGGCCGGAGGATTTGCCGCTGTCACGGGCGGTGCTCGAGGGAGTGACGTCGCAAAACGTGGAAGTGATAATCAGGCGCTCCGATGGTGAGGATCGCTGGGTTTTGGCCAACGCGTCACCGGTTCGCAATGATTCCGGAGAGGTCATTGCAGGTTTGGTGGTGTTTGCCGATATCACCGAACGGCGTCGGGCTGAGCAGGCTCTTCGCGCCAGTGAGACCCGGCTGGCGCAAATAGTGCAGGGCAGTTCGGTGGCATCGTTTGTGGTTGACCGCGATCATAAGATTACACATTGGAACAAGGCGTTGGAAAGCCTGACCGGGTATGGGGCCGCCGACATGATCGGAACGTATAATCAATGGATGGCTTTTTACAAAAAGCGACGACCGATTCTGGCGGATATGATTATCGACGGGATGTCGGAAATTGAAATTGCCTCATGCTATCAGGGAATGTGCCGGCGTCATTCTCTCATTGAGGGATTTGAGTTGGAGAGTTTTTTCTCCGAAGTGGGTGATGGTGGACGCTGGCTGTATGTGATGGCCGCACCACTGACCGATGAGGCGGGTGAAATTCTCGGCGCCATTGAAACCATTCAGGATGTTTCGCTTCGCAAACAGGCTGAGGCCGAATTGCAGAAAAAGCATCAGGCGCTGGAGGAGAAGAATATCGCATTACGCGCGGTTTTGCATCATCTCGAGGATGAGAAACGGGATTTCAAGGTGGGGATTGCCCAAAAAATTGACCAGGTGCTGATGCCGGCCATGCAACGACTGGTGGGAAGTGACGGTAAAGTCGTTGATTCGCAATATGATATGATTGTAGATGGGCTTCGGGGTCTGGTTCTGGCATCGGGAGGAATCCTGCATCTGTACTCCAAATTGTCACGACGCGAGACCGAAATATGTAATCTAATCAGAAGCGGATCATCATCGCCGCAGATATCAAAAAGACTAGGCATAACCTTAGGAACCGTAAAGAAACATCGAGAGACAATCCGGGGTAAATTTGGTATCTCTAATAAGGATATAAAGTTAGCGGAATTTCTAAGAAATATGTAGGGCGTATATTAGTATCTGTCCATTCGCGCGTCTTTTTCTCGCCTTGCCAAATATTCAAAAAAACCGATATTCGAACACAGAGTCTGGGGTTAATGTTTTTCATCGTTGATTTTGCAACGCCAGAGGCCTGAATGTGGATTGTCTGACTTCTTGAAGGACAACGGGGATGATGATGAATGGTGGGTTATACAACTGGAATGACATCAAGACGGATAGACATCGGATCTGACATCTTGGATTGACAACTGATTGACACCTGGATAACCGGGGACAGCAGAGAGTGGCGCTTGAGGCCGGATTGAGAGCACAGGGTTCGGATTTTGCAGGGGGGTGTGAGTTCGAACTGAAGATGAGTCCATTTAATTATGGGACAGTGAGAGTCACTTTTGTCCGAAGATGCTGCTTTCTTTGGTGCACAGAGGTATTGGCTTCTGGGGAAGCCAATACCTCTTTTTAATTTCGGTTTCGGTCTTGTTGTGTGACAGCAAACCTCTTGGCATGTAATTAATTACAAACATCGTTAAATCGTTGGCAATGGGAAAGACCTTGCATTAGATTTGGCTTGCCTCTATATTCTTGGAGATATCGCTCCAATAGTGATTGCATATTTCCGTGATGATATCACCCGAGTCTGAAAGGTGATCCATAATGCGATGGTCGCGTAAAAAAGCTCGCAATGTCGGCGGTGACAGCGAGGCAGTTCTTGCCCAGTTACTGGGCAAATTTTCTCATTTTGTCGGGCTGTTGGAATGTAACAGCCAGACGCTGAAGACCATCAGCGACATGGAGGAAAAGGCGCAGGGGGAGTACCTGTTTGACATCAATTATATTCGCGCCAGTTATAACGAAGTCATAAACAATATTGATCGTATTATCACCCACCTGTCGGCACTCGGTGATGGCAAATACGGCGACCTTCGTGATCGTTTCAATGCGGTTCGCAGGAATGTCGGGGGTCTGCTCCCCGGTAACCGGGAAATCACTTGTGACGATTACACGATTGCGTATGATTCGTTGGGACGAGAAAATGCCGATTCGGTCGGCAGTAAGAATGCGCAGTTGGGGGAGATGAAATCAAATCTTGGCCTGCCGGTTCCCGAGGGATTCGCAATAACCGCCTGGGCGTACAAACATTTTGTCAGCGCCAATGACTTACAGATTCGAATCAACGAAAAACTCGGCGCGCTTGACATTCGCCGGTATAGCGATTTGGTGAAGGTCAGCGAGCAGATTCAGGCGATGGTGGTGGCGTCGCCGGTCCCGCAGGATCTGGAAGCGGCGATTTTGCGCAGTTATAATGATCTCATCGCCCGTGCACCGTCAGAACGCTTTTCGCTTCGTTCCAGCGCTCTGGGGGAGGATACCCTGTTCAGTTTTGCTGGTCAGTATGCCACCTTTTTAAATGTTCCCGAAGAGGAGCTGGTGGCGCGATACCGCGATGTGCTCGCCAGCAAGTTCACGCCCAAAGCCATTTATTATCTGCTCAGTCATGATCTGTCGGAATCGGAGCTGGCCATGAGTGTCGGCTGTGTGTCGATGATCGACGCCGCTGTCAGCGGGGTGATTTACACGCGCGATCCGGTCGAACCGGACAACGGGTGCCTGGTTGTTAACAGCATCTACGGTCTTGGGAAGTACCTGGTCGACGGGCACCTGACGCCGGATACTTTTCATGTTTCCCGTACTGATCTAACGGTGGAGCGGGCCGCTCTGGCGGTCAAGCCGGTATGTCTGGTGATTGATATGGAAGGGGGGACGGTAGAGGAACCGGTGGCGGACTTTCTGCAAAAGGAGGCTTCGCTCACGGATGCCCAGTTGCGGCAGTTGACGGAATATGCCTTGAAGCTGGAGGAACATTATGACTGCCCGCAGGATATTGAATGGGCGATTGATCGCGCGGGAAAGATATACATTTTGCAGTCACGTCCGTTACGAATTTTGCGGTGTGGCATTGTTGCTTCCGAGCCTGATATTGAAGGATTAGAGATTCTTATCGACCATGTTACCCCGGTTTGTCCGGGAATCGGTGGCGGGCCGATTTACCAGGTCCGGTCGTCCCATGACCTGGCCCGAGTTCCGGAGCATGCAGTGCTGGTGGCACCAGGGCCGTTTCCAGGATTGATTACGGTGATGGGAAAAATAAGCGCGCTGGTAACCTGTGTTGGCGGCATGGCCAGCCATTTGGCGACTATTGCGCGGGAGTTTCGGATGCCGACTCTGATGGGTGTCGAAAAAGCGGCCGCCCTGCCAAACGGCGAGGAGGTTACGGTTGATGCCTGTCGAGGCACGATTTTCGCTGGTTTGCAGCGGGAATTGATTGAAGTGCGGCGGGTTGATGAGGAAATCTTTGACGACACCGGTATTTTCATGATTCTCGAAAGCATGCTGGAGTATATTTCGCCGCTAAACCTGCTCGATCCGACCTCGCCGGAGTTTACCATGGAGAACTGCCGGACTTTGCATGATATCACCCGGTTTGCTCATCAAAAGGCGATGGATGAGATGTTTGCGGTTTCCTCCGGATTGAAGGGGCGGCAGGAAGTCGGGGTATTGTTGAAAAGCAGTATTCCCCTGCGGGTGAAGATTATCTACATTGATCGGGAGTATGACGAGTATGCCTTAAAGAAGCATATTTCCGAAGACGAGATGAATTCCATTCCGATGACGGCGTTCTGGAACGGTATCCGTGCCGAGGGTTGGCCGTCTCAAACCCCGACCAAGGACGTCAAGGGATTCAAAGGAGTGGTAGGGTCAACGGTTGGGAAGGCCGATCCGAATGGATTTTCCGAGAGTAGCTTTGCGGTTCTCGGCAAGACGTACATGATGCTCAGCCTACGGATGGGATATCACTTCACAACACTTGAGGTAATGTGCACCGAGGATTCCAGCCGGAATTTCATTCGCATGCAGTACAAGGAAGGCGGTGCGACCATCGACCGGCGAATCCGTCGAATCAAGTTGATTTCGGACGTACTTCTGGCGATGAATTTTGAAAACCACAGCCGCGCTGATTTTCTGGATACGCTGATCACGTACTGCGACCGTGATACCATCGAGCAAAAACTGACCCTGTTGGGACGTTTAATCATTCTCACCAAGCAGTTGGATATGGCATTATCGACTGATCAAGTAACCGAGTGGTATACCAACGACATAATGATCAAGCTCGGCCTGAAGGAAAGGGACGAGGAAACCTCATGAAGCTTGAACGTGGAGGAAACCGGCGGCTGTTTGAAGCCCTTTTGAATTCCCCCTACCTGATTGCGGTTAGCATCGTCCTGTTTTTTATCATGGTGGGAACAGCGTTTTTCCTGGTGTATCAAAACGTGGCCGCGATGCGCACGCGCATCACCGCGGATTTCAATCAGCAACAGCTACTTTTGGCCCGGCAGGCGGTAAGGCGGATGAGCGATGAGTTTGCGGATATTGAAGCGGAGTACCGCAGTCTGCAACGGCTTTATCAACGTCTTGGCTACGGTGAGCGTTTTTTGGAAGTTACCCGGGCGGCGGCCGACCGCATGAATTCGATGGGCCTGATAAATCTTGGATTGGTACGTGCCCCCGGCGGTATCACCATCTACAGCGATGCCGAGTGGCGTCTGCCGATTCTAACCGAAAAGGTCGGCGGCCCGCTGGTCAGGGGGTGTCGGGGTCATCATTCCCATTTTCACAACCTGGCGTGGGTGACAAACGACAGTAATCAGACCGCCTATACGGGTCTCATCTGTCTGCCGCTTAATCCCGATGATTCGGTAAAAACTTATCTATATGGCGGATTCAATCTTACCGAAATCTGCGAACGGATAGCCCTTTCTATTTCATCCGATTATGCGGGGCAGGCCTGGATAATCGATCAGGACGGTATTTTTCTTTTTCATCCCGACGCGGAGTTGATTGGCGGGCAGGCATTCAGCATTGATCCCAAGGCTCGCCCGTTTATTTTCATGCAACATGCGACTGAGTCGTTACGCGAACGAATGTTGGGCGGTCTGGAGGGTACCGGCCGATTTGAGAGCGCGCGTCATGAAGGCCCGGTGGGTCGGGTCAGCCGCCTGGTTGCCCATACACCGATAACCAGCCCGATCATTCCTGATGATCGGGTGTGGATGCTGGCGGTATCGACCCCGGCCGATGAGGTGGCCAACGCGGTGCAGGACGTATACACGCGTCATTTCGCCGCCGAGGTGCTTTTAATCGCCAGCTTGTTTATATTTGGCTGGCTGGCGTTTTTGTACCAGCAGAAGGTTTCGCGCAAGTTGCAAAAGCGGGTCAGTGAGCAACAGGAAATCATCGCCAGTATCATGAAAAACTCCATTGACGGGATAGTCTTTATCGATATGCAGAATCGAGTCAAGCTCTGGAATCGCGGTGCGGAGTTGATTTTTGGGTATGATGCCGAGGAGATGGTTGGCCAGACCTTTCACCGCCTGATCCCGTCCGATATCGATTCGGACCGGGAATTACAGCGGATTTCCGAGGAGGTGACCCGTTACGGATATATCCGCAATTACCGCACGCACCGTATCACCAAGGACAATCGCCGTATTATGGTGGATATTTCGCGGACGCTGGTATTGTCCGAAGAACACAAACTTCTCGGGAGTGTGGCGATTATCAAGGACATCACCGAAGAGATGGAGATGGATCAGCGTATTTACAATGCCGAAAAGCTTGCCTCAATCGGCACGTTGGCGGCGGGGGTGGCGCATGAGATCAATAATCCGCTCGGGATCATCCTGGGTTTTACCGACCTGTTGCAGGAGCGGTTCAAGCCGGGGACACCGGAGCATGAAGACTTGCGCATGATCGAGCAGAATGCACAAAACGCCAAGCAAATCGTCGACAACATGCTCGGTTTCGCACGGGTTACCGAGGGATTCGAGGATACGGTCGACATCAGCCGGGGGATTGCGACGGTGGTCAAGATTATCCAGAGCACGCTGGTCAATGAAAAAATCAACGTGGTTGTTGACCTTCCCGACAACCTGCCCCGCGTGTGCGGGGACGACCGCGAGTATCAACAGGTTTTGTTTAACTTAATCAATAACGCTGTGGCGGCGATGGAGGAGACTGGCGGCACCCTTACCATCACCGCCCGCGAGCATGATTATTCGGTGTCGGTTGATATTACCGATACCGGGATCGGCATCCCGCTGGATATTCAGTCGCAGATTTTCGATCCGTTTTTCACCACCAAGAAAGTTGGCGAGGGAACCGGTCTGGGGCTGTCATTGTGTTACGGTATCGTCAAGAAGTACGGTGGGAATATCACTTTTACGACCATTGCCCAGGTGGATAATCCCGGGCGACAGTCCGGTTCCACCTTTGTCGTTACCATGCCGCTGTGTTCGCCCGATGATGTCAATGAAGGAGAATTGGGATAATGCAAAGAATTCTGGTTGTTGATGATGAACCGCATATGCTCAAGTTGATGGAGCGCATCATTACGGAAAAGACTACATTTCATATCGACTGCACCAGCACGCCCCTTGAGGTGCCGGAGATGCTCGACCGCACCACCTATGATTTAATCGTAACCGATTTGAAAATGCCGGGCATGGACGGGATGGATATTTTAAATTATGTCAACGATCGTAACCGCTGGGAAAAAGTTATCATCATGACCGCCTTCGGCTCAATGGAAAAGGCACTGGAGGCTCTGGCATCAGGGGTTTACGATTACATCACCAAGCCGTTCAAGAAAGAACAGATCATTTTCACGATCAACCGGGCCATGCGCTGGCAGAGTATCAAACGTGAGATGCTACAGATGTCGCAGGTCTTTGATTGCACTCCGTACGATCAGGCGGTGGTCGAGTTCAAGAAAGAGTATGCCCGGCGTATGCTGGAGCGGTATAACAACGACCCGGATGTGGTCGCGGAGAAAACCGGATTGTCCGTCGCTGACATCACCCGGCTGGCCGCAACCGATCCCGACGAATCCGAATCCTGACCATGGCGTGACGGAACGTTCTCTCCAAAACTATCTTGCGCATTCCCGGCAAAAAACCGATAGTAATGTTAACTTGTTATGCTGAACAATAAATATATACGAAGCATTATCGGCTGGATACTGGCCGGGATCATCCTGTATATCCTGTTTCGAACCGTGGTCGCCAACTGGGAAGATCTTCGATCCTGGCACTGGCAGATTCACCGGGGGAACTTGATATTGTCGATTCTGTTTCTGGCGGCGGCCTATCTGGGGTCCAGTCTCGGCTGGCGCACCATCATTGCCGGTTTTGGTCATCAGGTCAAACTTCGGGAGGCATTTCGGGTGGTTTACCTGGCGCAGTTGGGACGATACATCCCCGGCAAAATCTGGCAGGTGATCGGTATGGTTGGCCTGGCCAAAGAAGTGGGGATTCCATCGGCGGTTTCACTGGCGTCGTTTGTGTTGGTTCAAGCCTATGCTCTTCCGGCGGCTTTCCTGCTGATTTTTGTCATGATCGGTTCATCGCAGTTGCTATCATCGCTGATATTGTACCGTGACATCTTCTATGTTTTTATGGCGGTGGTGTTACTGCTATTCCTGATATTGTTTTTCAAACCGAACGGTCTGTCATGGGCGTTGAACCGGTTGTTACGCCTGCTCAAGAAAGAGCCGGTCGATTATCGGCCTTCCTTTTCCAATCGCATTATGATTTTCATAATTTACCTGGGCACCTGGATTATGTTTGGGATTTCGTTTCATTATTTTCTGGCGGCCCTGGTTGCGGACGTCCGGCAAACCGTTTGGTATTCCGCGGGGTCTTATATTGCGGCGTATAATATCGGCTATATCGCGTTTTTCTCGCCGGGTGGATTGGGTTTCCGCGAGGGGGTAATGACGATGCTTTTGGCACCGACGCTGACCCAGCCGGTGGCGGCTTCGCTGGCGCTGATTAACCGGGTCTGGATTACGATCGCCGAGGCCATTGTCTCGCTTTTAGCTTTGCTGACCTACAAGTTCAAGGGTCGCAACGAGTCCTGAATTTTCCTGAAAATCCCGTTTTGCCGGGCAATAGTGGAACGCCGGATATTTTCCGGTGTTTTACGAGTGACTGAATCAGATTGTCATACCGCCGATACAGGTAATATGACAACCGGAACATGAGGACCTTGTAAAATAGCGGGTTGTACGTTATATATGGCTAAGGTAAGAGAAAATAATGGGAAGGAAAGCAACAACACAGCGGACGTGTCACCCTTTCAAATCAAAGACTGCGCGCTGATTGTCAGTATCTCCGACCAGCTTCCGGCACTCAATCTCCGGGAATTTCGGGAGCGAGTCGCCAGTTGTTCGATTGATGCGATTTATCATCATTTTTGTGAGACAGTGCTTAGATCGACTTTTGACGATCCGGAGTTTCACAATGATTTCGCGCGTTGGGCGCGACGGGGACTTCACGATCACGTGCTTGCCGAGCGGCTGGAGGTTCTCAATCCCTATGAGTATGCCGACCTGGAAGAGTTGCGCAAAGTGGTTCTGGATATTCTCGATGACCGCCTGAGCGAACTTCACACCATATCCTGGGCGCTTCATGACAATCAGTTTTTTTTCCACAGCGCCACCACGGTGATCTTTGATACCAGTCTGACTATTGAATCACCCGAACATTTGGGCCCGGCGGTATCACAGATGACGACCGGATCTATCTATTACCATTTCTGGGAGGCGCGCCGACGCACCCCTGAACACACCGATGACTTTACGGAATGGCTCAAGGGTTGGGACGGCAAAGGTGAGAAAATGATCACAGCACTGTCACATATTGATTTTTACTATATGCGCCTGCGGGAATTGCAATTGACGTTAGTTGACCTGTTTAATGAGATCAGTGGGAACGGAGCCGGGAAATGAGATCACTTCGCGAATACGATAAAATCGTCGGCCCGGCGGTCTTAAATCAGCTCGAACAACTGGCGGGCAACCTGACCGGGTTGAAAGTGGTGCATGTCAATTCCACCAAGGCCGGTGGGGGAGTGGCGGAAATTCTCTCCTGGATGATTCCATTCATGCGGGAGCTGGGCATTGATGCCTCGTGGGAGGTTATCCAGGGTGATGATGCTTTTTTCAATGTCACCAAGACGTTTCACAATGGCCTTCAGGGACAGCCGGTGAATTTACTTCCATCGCAGATTGCGGCGTACGAAGATACCAACCGGCGCAATGCGGAACATCTGCGGCCGATTCTGGAGCCGGCGGACATTGTTTTTATTCATGATCCGCAACCGGCCTACCTGCTTAATCTCTGTCCGAATCGCAAGGGGAAATGGATCTGGCGCTGTCATATTGATGCCAGCCATCCCACACGACCGGTTTGGAAATATCTCCGGCCGCTTCTGGAAGGGTATGACGCCAGTATTTTTTCCATGGCGGAGTTTTCCAAATCCCTGCCTCATCCGCAGTTTTTAATCGCCCCGAGCATTGACCCGCTTAGTGAGAAAAATATCGAATTGAGCGAAGAGGAAATCGCGGGGATTCGGACGAGATATAATCTTGATTCCGATCGTCCGATCCTGACCCAGGTTTCCCGCTTTGATCGGTTCAAGGACCCGATTGGGGTGATTGAGGGGTATCGCCTGATCAGGAAGTTTTCACAGGCCCAGCTGGTTCTGGCGGGTGGGGGCGCGGATGACGACCCTGAGGGGGCCGAGGTGTTTCGGTTGGTTGAAGAGGCCGCGGCTGATGATCCCGACATTAACATCCTGATGTTGCCGTCGGATGCGCATCGCACGATCAACGCCCTGCAACGATGTTCCAATATCATAATCCAGAAGTCCACCCGTGAGGGATTCGGCTTGACGGTCACGGAAGGCCTCTGGAAGGGCAAGCCGGTAATCGGCGGCGATGTGGGCGGTATCCGTCTCCAGGTCATCAATTATCACACTGGTTTTCTGGTCAACAGCCCGGAGGGGATGACTCAGAAAGTTCGCTATCTGCTCAATCATGAGAACATGATTGAGATCATGGGGATTAAGGGGCGCGAATTCGTTCGTGAGAATTTCCTTTTAACCCGTCATCTACGAGAGTATCTTACGCTGATGGTCGGTCTGCGACGCGGTTTCGCCAGTCGACTGATTGCGGCCGCCTGACAAGTTTTTTCAGGACGATGTTCAATGTCAAAAGCGCTCGATCAATTTTTTGGTCGGTTGAGGGAGGCTCAACACCGGCTGTTGCTATTTGATTATGACGGCACGCTGGCACCATTCCGCGAAAAACGGGATGAGGCGGTGCCGTATCCGGGTGTTGAGGAGCGCCTGGACTCTCTGATTGCATCATCGACAACCACCGTTGTGATAATTTCCGGACGTGCCATTCGTGATTTGAAACCGCTTCTAAAATTGAAAGAATATCCCGAAATGTGGGGTAGTCATGGTTGGGAGCACCTGGACAAGGACGGCACCTACAGTCTTCGCGAGGTCGACGCGGGCAGTCTCCGGAAGCTGGCCGAGGCTCGGAAACATATAGAAGACAACAACCTGGCGGAATATCTGGAGGAAAAACCGGTGTCGCTGGCGATACATTACCGGGGTGCCAATCGAGATAAAGTTCTTGAAATACGTCAAATAATGTCGCATTATTACATGGAACTGCTTGCAGATTCGCAACTGACCTGTGCCGAATTCGACGGTGGATTGGAACTGAAGCTTCCCGGTTTTACCAAAGGCGACGTTGTTGGGGGTATAATGAATAGATTTCGGGATGTCCCGGTAACCGCATATCTCGGTGATGATTTGACTGACGAGGATGCGTTTCGGGCTTTGCCGGAATCGGGGTTGGGGGTGTTGGTGCGCAACAAAATAAGGCCAAGCGCGGCCGATGTATGGATACAACCGCCGCATGAAATGCTGGCGTTTTTAGACAGGTGGCTGGCTCTTGACAAATCGCGTTAATAACATAGAAAAGTTAAGACCGATAATTGCATCCAATCGTCTACCGATCAAGCTGGAACGGGTTGACGATGAATGGCATATTCTCAACGGCACCGGCGGGCTGGTGACGGCCCTGGCGCCGGTGTTACGCAATAACAACGGGATCTGGGTCGGTTGGCCGGGAGCACCGGTTAATGATGAACTGGAAATCCTGTTGCAGTCCAATGCCACCGATATCGGGTACCAACTGAAAATTGTCGATTTAACGGAAGAGGAAATCGACCGTTTTTATCGCGGATTTGCCAACGAGGCGCTCTGGCCGCTGTTTCATGATTTGATCGATCACTGCGGTTTCGATATCAAGCACTGGGAGACATATCAGCAGGTCAATTACAAATTCGCAAAGGCCATCGCGGATGTCGCATCGGATTCCAGACTGATCTGGGTTCAGGACTATCATCTTATCATGGCGGGTTATTTTTTGCGGGAGATGGGTTTTACCGACAACACCGCATTCTTTTTACATATCCCGTTTCCGCCGCAGGATATTTTCATGCGCCTGCCCTGGCGGCTGGAGATTCTCGAGGCGATGCTCTGTTACGGGCTGATCGGTTTTCAGACCGAGCGCGACCGACGCAACTTCATCCGCTGTGTCAAATCGCTACTTCCCGAAGCGCAGGTCAGCCAGCGCCGGAAATACCAAACCATCAAGTATGAAGATCAGGTCAGCCGCATCGGTGCGTTTCCGATCAGCATCGATTATGCGGGATTCAACGATGACGCCAAATCCAAGGATGTCAACGATGCCGCCTGGTATTTTCATGAGAGTTTCCCGGATCAGAAGATTATTGTCGGGATCGATCGTCTGGACTACACCAAGGGGATCCCGCACCGCCTGCTGGCTTTTGAAAACTGTCTTGAGCGGTATCCGGAGCTTCGGCGCAAGATCACGCTGGTTGAGGTGGTGGTCCCGAGCCGGATGGAAGTTCCGGAGTACCAGACAATGAAAAAGCAAATCGACGAAATGGTCGGGCGTATTAACGGCCGCTTTACCGAGAGCGGCTGGATTCCGATTCACTATATTTTCGGGACGCTTTCGCGCTCGGAACTGCTTGGTTGTTACAAGGCGTCGGAGATAGCGTTGATTACACCGTTGAAGGACGGGATGAATCTGGTTGCCAAGGAATACTGTGCGGCGCATGTCGATGACCTGGGGACGTTGATTCTTTCGGAATTCGCCGGTGCTGCCAGTCGTCTCAATTGCGGGGCGATCCTGGTTAATCCGTATAATGTTATTGAAGTTGCCGACGCAATTTTTCGGGCCTATATCATGGATCCCAACGAACAGAAAATCCGCATGCGCAAGATGCGTTCGGAGGTGCGTCGCAATAATGTTTTTCGCTGGGTGGAGCAGTTTGTCGCGGCGATTGAATTCGACGATGAAAAGGGGCAGAAGCAGCCTGATTTACCGGTTTCCACGTCAACTCCGCAGTCGTAAAAAATTCCACAAAATTTATCTCGCAGGGGGTTGCCAAGCAGTTTTAAAGTTGTATACTATGGCGCTATTATTTGGGTGTATATCGACCCTGTTAGAGAAGGAGATGAGCCATGACGACTACAACGACTCAGAAAAACATGCTGGGTTATTCCGAACTTTCGGATAAGGAACTGCTGGACCTGGACGAACAGTACGGGGCGAATCACTATCAGCGGCTCAAGACCATCGTGCGCAAGACGCAGGGGGCGTGGCTGTATACGCAGGACGGGCGCAAAGTGCTTGATTGCCTGGCCGCATACAGTGCCGCCAACCCGGGACATCATCATCCCAAAATCGTCGCGGCGCTGGTTGACGCGCTTCAGCGCGGCTACGGATCGGTGATTTCCAACGTGGTTTATACCGATGTAATGTCGCTGTTTTTACAGAAAGTATCGACCCTGATGCCGCAATTGGGCACACGTTTCGGCAATGATGGCAACAAGGCCCTGCCGAAGAACGGTGGGGTGGAATCGGTTGAGACGGCGATCAAGCTGTTACGCTATTACGGATATAAAGAGAAGGGCATTCCCGACGGCAAGCAGGAAATTATTGTTTATGACAACAATTTCCATGGCCGTATGATTACGGTGGTGTCGTTCTCGACGACTCCGAAATACAAAGAAGGTTTCGGCCCGATGACCCCTGGTTTCAAGGCCGTTGCCTATGGTGACCTGGACGGGACCGAGAAATTGATAAACGAGAATACCTGTGGTATTCTGGTTGAGCCGATGCAGGGCGAGGGTGGTATGTACCAACCGCCGGAAGGCTTTTTGAAGGGCCTGCGCGAGCTGGCCGACAAGCACAACCTGCTGTTGGCGTTCGACGAGATTCAGGTTGGTCTGGGCCGGACCGGCAAGAACTTCTGTTTCGAGCATGAAAACGTCATCCCCGACGCGGCCGTGCTGGGCAAGGCGATTTCCGGCGGCCTGGTGCCGTTGTCGGTCCTGGTGACCAATAAGAACCTGATGGATATGGCGTTCAAGCCGGGTTCCGACGGTTCAACGTACGGCGGTTATCCGCTGGCCTGCACGGCGGGTTTGGCGGCGCTGGGTGTTTTAGAGAACGAAAAACTGGCCGAGTGCAGTGCCAAGACCGGCAAGGTGCTGAAGGCCAAGATCGACGATATTGCATCGCGCTCCTCGCATGTCAAAGAAGTGCGCGGGCGCGGGCTGTTTATCGGGATCGAAGTCAAGAGCGGTGATGCCATGGTGTACTGCCGGAAACTGCTTGACATGAATATGCTGGCCAACGACAGTCACGGGCACACGATTCGCATTTCGCCGCCGTTGAATATCAACGACGACGAGGTCGATTACATTGTCGAGCGCCTGGAGAAAGTCCTGGTCGACTGATTGGATTGATTTGATATGATGCCGCCGGTCTGAGTATCGACGGTGACAATAAAGACCCTCATCTTTAATTGCCCTCATCCGGTGCGGTCTTCGGACCGCACCGGTGTTTTTTTGTATGGTGTTTGTTACACCTTGTTTTTAATTAAGTTCTTTGAAAATGAAGCAGATTGGTGGCGCAGGTTCGGTTCCATTATATAGATAATTTATCAGGTATGTAACATCCAGAATATTAACGCGACCATTACAGTCTGCATCGGCGAGCAAAACATTTGGATTAGGTGGAGGTCCACCTTTGTAAAGATAATTTATAGTATATGTGACGTCCAATAAATTAATCGTGCCATCATTGTCTACATCGCCATGCGAAACTGCTAACAGCGCCCGGGCCGCGTTAACGCGTCCATATCCATAGCGATCGTTAATACGTGAAGTATCCACTATGCCGGGCATTTCATCATTATTAACCACATCTTCACATGAGTATTTGATTATATCCTTGAGTAATTTCGCAGTGCAACTGTCAGGATTATTGCTACATGGTATGCAATCTCCGTTTTCAAGTAAAAATAAATCCGGTCTGCGCGCCAGTAACAACATTGCAATTCCCGCCACTTGAGGTGCGGCGGCGGATGTCCCACCAAATCGACAGAAATAATCGTAGTTTAATGTTGTGTCATAACAATCGGGATTTGCGCCATATTCCTGAATATACCCCGCGTCACCCATTTGATCAATGGCAACCATATCTCCATAGAATGTTTCATCAAAGATACCATCTCCGCTGGGAGCCATCACATCCAATTGTTTTCCCCATTGGCTGTAGATCCATTTGATGTCATATTCATCGGTTGCCCCGACGGATAAAGTATATGGATGTTCAGCCGGAAAGACCAACAATGTGTCGTCATCACAAACATATTCTTTACCATCATCATCGAAATGGCAGTTTCTGTTACCGGCCGCGCAAACGCAGAGTAGGCCATTGTCGATATATAGAGCATTGATGGCGCTTTCAAGGATCGGTTCGACGCCAAAAGACCAACTGATAGAAAGAATATGAGTAGACCCACCTGCATACAGTAATGCTTCCGCTACCCGGGAATAATCCAAATGTGGGTCAAGGGTATTGGTGTCACAGATCACCCGGCACGTCAGAAAGAACGGATTATAATTTTCATACTGTGGATTATTTGGACGTAATATGCCGGATACCCCGATACCATTGTTGTTTAAGCCCGACAGGATTCCGGCAATAGCCTGGCCATGACCCTGATCAGGACTGGGAGCGAATCCATCGGGATCATTGTCAAAATCCCAGTATTCACCAGGTCCAAAATACTCTCCACAAATATAACCAAGATCCTCATGATCACTTAGGCCGTCATCCAGAATGGCAATTTGCAGCTGACAATAATCACTATAATCTTCATCATTAAAGGGGAGGACGTATTCCCAGGCTTCGGCTATATCAATATCTGCGTCTATTGTACCCCCGTAACTCCCATCGTTTTCAAGATATTTGGAGTATTTGAAGAGTGGGTCATTTGGTGTGAACAATGGCTCAGCCTCGATTGCAAAGTCAAAACAACTTAACTCAGCCAATCCAGACTCATAGATGCGATTTCCCAGGTCTACCGCCTCACGATATTGATCTTTTTCAAGCCCAAGATAACAGAAGAGTTTGCTGTCCGCCAACCACCGGTAATTGCTGATGTTATCATATTGGACAATAGAATCTATTATTTGGGCCTCGGCCTGACTCCTAAACTTAACAACCACGCCATTTGATGGAAATATCTCGCCGGCGGTCGGATGAATCCAGATTCTTCTTACCTTTTTAATACCGGTGCTTGTTTTTAAATTTGAAATAACCGACTCAATTTTAACACCGGCATGTAACCCGATACGATACATGCCATTGGGGAGATGAGATAATTTTGCATCTGGATTCACAGAAGGATTGATCTTAATGAATTGTTCCCATCCAGCAAAATCATTGTCGATTTCAATGGCTATTGATGAATCGGAATAGACTATTGGAGTTGCCTGATCTCCAACATAGTAATAGTTATCTGCTGCTATTGCAATATTTACAATAGGCAATAGCAACAAATAAAAATAAAGGTGTTTTAAGGTTAACATCATAATCCCTCCTCTTGCAGTTGATGATGGCATGGCAACAATGCCCATACCAAATTTGAGATTCTAATACTTACAATACCCACATTTTTAATAGATTGGCATGAGGTGTAAATTTACATTTAGTGGACATATATTTATATGTCAGTCATAAAAAAGATACTCGGTATTGTTTATTACGTCAAGTATTCATTTATACTGCTCCCCATTAGTTGACAGTTTTTGTTAAGAGATTATTTTATGGCTGGATTCAAATGGAGGATTCAGCAATGAAACGACGCACATGGGACAGCAAGACCAA
>Ga0272442_10000203_pt1 | contig 99600 bp, 86 predicted proteins | sample SSMForm2O_FD_200262 | JGI IMG/M metagenome (GOLD analysis project Ga0272442, IMG submission 200262) | Marine sediment archaeal communities from Little Sippewissett salt marsh, Falmouth, MA, United States - SSM-Form-2O | ecosystem: Environmental > Aquatic > Marine > Wetlands > Sediment ...
TCGAAAGGATCAGAACTGCTCGAAGCTGGTTTGAGAGCAAGCAAAGTGTAATTCGAAATGCTATAAGAGAATATATAAAATATTTAAGTCATAATGCTGTTATCATTCTAACTGCGTAAGTCCTAAATAAATCCATCGGATTAAACCAGTCGGATGCTGAAGCATGGCAGAGAAAGTTTTTTGCACTAAATAAGCTGAGGCGCCATTCAGAGGCTTCAGAAGCCATCAACAAATCCAAAGAGCTGGGACTGACCGAGGCTGAAGCTTTGAATAATGAGGGTTGGATGCTGTATTTATCGGGCAATTACACTGAGTCTCTGGAATTTTTTAAGAAAGCACTGGAACTGGACCCAGAGTTGTCAGATGCTTGGCTCAACAAAGGAGTCGCCCTAAGAGCTCTTGGGCGAGATTCAGAAGCAGACATCGCCATTACCAGGGAGGTAGTTTTGGGAGCCTGAGGTGCAGGTGTACACCCCCTCGCTCTAAAGGTTATAGGCATCCTACAGAAGCCGATTCCTTTTTCGATTCGGTACGCACCGTCTCACAGCACGCACTCGCTGCAGTCCTGGCAGCTGCACTCGATGTTGGTGATCTTCCACTTCAGAGCCCACCGCTTCATCGCCTTGACGATCTCCACGATCTCAAGGCCGCTCTCCGTCAGGGTGTACTCGCTTCGCACGGGAAAAGAGCTGCCATCGAAGCTGTTCTCGACGAGCCCCTCCCTCTCCAGCTCCTTCAGCCGGGCGGAGAGGACCTTGGGAGTGATTCCATCAAGGCAGCTCTTCAGCTCGGAAAAGCGCCTTCTGTGCCCTTCGCCCTTGTAAAGCTCCAGGAGTATCAGGAGGGTCCACTTCCGAGCTATGTACTTCACCGTCCTGTTGACGGTGCATCCTTCCTGCATGGTATCCTTGGAGAAACCTTCTAGCCTATATACGTTGGTATCTTTAGTATACCATGGGCGAGGGCGATGATCTGGGCCTGCCCATTCTCCTTTGCAGGTCTGGCCCGTAGGGGTCCGGTCAGATCCGCCTGCCGCCGCCGCGAAATTATGAAAGAAAAATCGATATAGAGAAATAAAGATAGAGATAGACAGAAAGATGGAGATGGACAACGAAGGAGTTGATAAAAGTGGCAAAAGACCTGATGGAAAAGGGAGCGATCCTCCAGAGAGACAAAGAGACCTACGCCATAGCCCCCCACATCGCAGGCGGTATCATCGACCCGGCTAGCCTTAAGAAGATCGCCGAGGTGGCGGAGAAGTACAAAGCAGCGGCACTGAAGATAACCTCAGCCCAGAGGATAGCCATTGTGGGCTTGAAGCCCGAGGACCTGGACGGCGCCTGGGCAGACCTGGGGATGAAGTCGGGGGCTGCCATAGGCCTCTGCGTTCGGAGCGTCAAGATCTGTCCTGGAACCACATTCTGCAAGCGGGGGCTTCAGGACTCGGTCGGCGTCGGCCTGAAGCTCGACGAGAAGTACCACGGGATGGAGATGCCCTCCAAGTTCAAGATCGGGGTCTCGGGCTGCCCCAACTCCTGCGCCGAGCCCGCGGTCAAGGACCTGGGACTGATGGGAACGGCCAAGGGCTGGACGGTCCTGGTGGGCGGAAATGCCGCCCGAAAGCCGCGGCTCGGCATGGTCCTGGCCGAAGCTCTATCCGACGAGGAGGCCATGGCCCTGGTCGAGCGGGTGATCGGCTACTACAAGGCGAACTCCGAGAAGAAGAGGCTGGGCGAGTTCATCGACGAGATCGGCTTTGAGAAATTCAAGAAAGCCGTCCTCTGAACTTGAACCCACGGGAAGCAGCTGAAAACTCCCGGGGATGGAGCTCGAATAGGCAGACCGGGGATCACCAGACCCCGGCCACCTCCTCACCGCAGTTCGGGCACTTCCCATCTACTATCCCGTTTCTAGCCACCCTGAAGGCGAACCGCTCCACCAGCGTCTCGCCACAGTTGGCGCAGATCGTATTCTCGTCCTCGCCAGGAATGTTCCCCCCGTAGACGTACGAGAGGCCCACATCCCTCCCGATCTCCGCCGCTCGCCGGATCGTCTTGGCGGGCGTGGGCGGGGCGTCTTTCAGCTTGTAGGTCGGATAGAAAGCCGTCACGTGCCAGGGGATATCGGAACTGATCCCCACCAGAAACTCCGCAATATCTCGAAGCTGCTGGTCCGAGTCGTTGTAGCCTGGGATCACCAGAGTCGTCACCTCGACCCAGATCCCAAGACCCCACATCAGCTCGATAGTCCTCTTGACCGGATCGAGCCTCGCGCCGCAGACCTTCTTGTAAAACTCGCCGTCGCCCTTGAGGTCGACGTTTATCGCGTCCAGGTATGGCTCAATCGTCCTAGTTGCCTCCTCGCTCATGTACCCGTTGCTCACGAAGACATTTTTTAGGCCCCTTTCTGCGGCGAGCTTCGAGACGTCGAAGGCGTACTCGAAGAAGATCGTCGGCTCGGTGTAGGTGTAGGCGACCGACTTGCACCTCGCGGCGAGGGCCTCTGCCACCACCCTCTCGGGTTCGATGAACTCCCCCGATATGATGCCCCTCTCGGCGGGCATCTGGGATATGTCGGCATTCTGGCAGTGGAGGCACCTGAAGTTACAGCCGACGGTGGCGATGGAGTAGCTGAGGTGGCCGGGCATGAAGTGGTAGAGAGGCTTTTTTTCTATCGGGTCGACGTGCATGGCGATCAGCCTTCCGTAAACCAAGGTCTTCAGGATTCCGTCCTCGTTCTCTCTGACGCCGCAGATTCCCCTCTTTTTGGGCTTTATTCGGCAGAAGTGATTGCAAAGCCCGCACCGGACATCTCCCCCTTCCAGCTTTTTGTAAAACATGGCTTCCGTCATCGCGAACACCCACCTAACGTCGGAAAAAATATCTTTATAAATAAGTGGTGATCATCCCTTATAATTCTTGTTCCACAAGATAAAAAGGAAAAGACAAGATTCGCCAGAACTAAGAGCCTTCCCAAGATTCGGAATTCAAACTTTTACCGCCCTGTAGACGTAGAACCTGAGGGGGTTTTCGGGCTGTCCCGTGGAGGCGTCGATCGAGCTGTCGATGTGCTGGTCCGCTGTCCTGATCCTTATATCCCCAAGCAGGGGCAGATCGTCGTCAGGTCTGAAGACGATCTCTTCTTCGCTCGTCATCGTTATGGTCATCTCTCCGGGATCCACCTCCTGGACGGTCATATCTCCGTACTCGTCACCCACCTCGACGGAGACGACATCTTCAGAGATCTGCCAGATGCCGTCGACCTCAGCAAAGCCGTCGTCACCGGTGGAAAAGGCGCTCCTTAAGTGGATGGCTATGACGACCAGGTCTTCAGCTCCGCCGACGCGGCTCTTGTAGACGTAGGTCTGATCCCTCAGATAAGTCCCGGACCTTGAAGGCTCTATTACCTGCGAGTCCATCAAGACCCCCTCCTTGAAGAGCGCGAGGGAGACTTTCTCCCCCCTCTCGTCCACGGACTCGAGGGCTATCTTGTAGCCGTCTGCGAGGCCCAGAGGGCTGTCGGTGTCGAAGGTTTCCCTCCGGTCATCGTCGATGAGAACCTTGGTCAGCTGCCCCTCGGCGAGCATGTTGGAACTCTCAGACTCGCCCGAAAGGAGGCCTCGGGCATACCCGGCGAAGAAGGGCTCGCCCTGGAAGGCGATGGTCCAGAAGTCGCCCCAATCCTCAAACTCAAGCCCCTTCCTCTGAGCCCTAGCGGCGTAGACTGCCCCGGTCTTCTCCTCCAGCCGATCCCCTGTGACCTTCAGGATGAGGGACTCGTCCCCCAGCCCCTCGTCGATGTCGTAATAGAAACCCGAGAAGCTGGTGGAGTTCCAGGTCCAGGTCGAGCCGTCCACGACCTCACCTATGTGGCCTCTCACCTCGTAAGGGTCAGGATCTTCGACCACTCTATAGATGCAGAATCTCAGAGGATTTTCGGGCAGTCCTGTTGTGACGTTGATGGAGTTGTTGACGTCATCCTGATCAGCAGTTTTGATCCCTATGTCACCCATCAAGAGCTTCGACCTACCTCTGACGAAACCGATCTTCCGGCCCTCATTGGTCATGGCGAAGCTCATCTCGTCGGAGTCCAGGTCGCCGACGGCCATCTCACCCCACTCGTCGCCCTCCTTGATCCGAATCGTCTCCTGGGAGATCTGCCACAGGCCGTCTACAGTCACAAGAAAGTCTCCGCCGCTGCAGAAGGCGTTTTTGAAGTGGACCGCTATGAACGCCACGTCCTCTCCCCCGATGGGCCTCTTATATAGGTAGGTCTCGTCCGACAACGACGCGTTATCTTTCGATGGTTCGACGACCGCCGAGTCCACCCTGAAGCCATCTTTGAAAAGCGCGAGGGAGACCTTCTCGCCCTCGGGGTCGACCTCCTCGACCACGAGCTTGTACCCCTCCTCGAGCCGCAGGGGAACGTCCCTCTGAATCGTCCTCTCCTCGTCGTCGTCGATGAGGACTTTCGCGATCCTCTCGTCCCGGAGCAGGACCTCGCCCCCGGACTCGTAGAGAAGATGACCTCTAGAATAACCTGCGAAATAAGCCTCGCCCAAAAAGCCGATGGTCCAGCGGCTTCCCCATCTCGAAAACTCGATCATCTCCTCTCGTGCCCGGCTGGAGTAAACCGCCCCTGAACCTTCGATGGCCCCGCCAGAGATCACAAGGCTCAATCGCTCGTCGCCAGCATCATCGTCGAGGTCGTAGAAGAATCCGGCGAAATCCTGAGCGCCCCATGAGTAAGTCGCGCCGTCGATTACCTCGGCCACTGGACCCCTAATCTCGAAGGCCGATTCGGCCGTCGAGACTGCCGCCAAAAACGCGAGCCCGAATAAAACGACCTCAATCGGGGTCTTCATCCGTCGACCTCATAAGATCATAATGGTCGGGAAACGGCATAAAATTGTCGTCTCGAAAACGTTTCCCTAAGTCAAGAGCGGAAACGTATCGTCGGGACGTATAAAAGGAAAGATGGAAGAGCTTTTGGCTCTCCCACTAATGGATTTACTCTCTCTTCCTCAGGACGAGGTAGGAGACTGCCAGAAGGCCGGTTATGGCGAAGACTGCCTCGAATCCGGGGATTCCGCCAGCCTCTTCCTCAGCGGGCTCCTCAGTGGGCTCCTCAGCGGGCTCCTCAGCGAGCTCCTCAGCTGTGGGCTCCTCAGCTGTGGGCTCCTCGACTGCGGGCTCCTCTTCGACCATAGGCCCCTCGACTGCGGGCTCAGGGGCCTTGACGGGCTCGGGAGCGGGCTCCTCTGCCATCTCTTCCTCTATGGTCGCCTCCTCGTAGATGTAGAACCTGAGGGGCTCCTCAGCGGTGATGGTGTCCTGGTCGGCGGTCTTGATCCTGATGTTCTCCATCAGGAGCTGGTCCTTGTTCGAGTTGAGGGTGATCTTGTTGTCCTCGTTGTTCATCATGATGGTCAAGGTGTCAGCGTTGACAGACTGGACCGTCATCTTGTCGTACTCGGTGTCCTCCTCAACGTCGGTGATGGTGTCAGAGATCTGCCAGATGCCGTCGACGGTTGCCAGGTCCTGGTCAGCGCCGCGGAAGGCGTTCTTGAAGTGGACAGCTATGACGACGATCTTCTCGGTGTCGCCAAGGTCTTTCTTGTAGGTGTAGGTCTTATCAGCGATGTCTGCGCCGTCCTTGGAGGGCTCAACCACCGCGGAGTCGACGACTGCGCCGTCCTTCATAAGCTGGACGTAGACCTTGTTGCCGTCGAGGTCGATGGCCTGGATCGCCAGCTCGTAGTCCTCCTCAAGCTTCAGAGGCGTGCCGGTGGTGAAGGTCCTCTCCTCGTCGTCGTCAAAGAGCACCTTGGAGAGCTGCTCGTCGATCATCAGGTTGTCGTCGGTGGAGTCCTCAGCCAGGTAGGCGGTGGCTCCGTTCTCAACGTAGGCTGCGAAGTACTCATCAGCCAGGAAGCCGATGGTCCAGTACTCACCCCACTCCCCAAAGTCGAAGTCGTTCTTCTGGGCAGTGGTCTCGTATACTACGCCGTTCGGCTCTTCGAGAACGTCACCAGTGATGGTCATGGTGATCTTCTCAGTGCCGAGGTCGTCGTCGATGTCGTAGTAGAAGCCGGCGAAGGATGAGACATCCCACTCACGGGTGGCGCCGTCGACAACTTCCTTGACGGTTCCCCTGATCTCGTAGGTGCCGGGCTCGGTGATCTCCTTGTAGAGGTAGAACCTGAGCGGATCCTCAGCGGTGAAGTCCTGGTCAGCGGTAACGATCCTGATGTTCTCCATCAGATGAGTATCCTTGTTCTTGTTGAGGGTGATCTTGTTGTCCTCGTTGTTCATCATGATGGACTTGGTGTCTGCGTTGACGGTCTGGATCGTCATCTGGTCGTACTCGGTGTCCTCCTCCACGTCGGTGTAGGTGTCGGAGATCTGCCAGATGCCGTCGACGGTGGACAGATCGGTGTCAGCGCCGCGGAAGGCGTTCTTGAAGTGGACAGCTATGACGACTATGTCCTCGGTGTCGCCCAGGTCCTTGGTGTAGGTGTAGGTCTTGTCCTTGATGGTGGCGCCGTCCTTGGAGGGCTCAACCACCGCGGAGTCGACGACTGCGCCGTCCTTCATAAGCTGGACGTAGACCTTGTTGCCGTCGAGGTCGATGGCCTGGATCGCCAGCTCGTAGTCCTCCTCAAGCTTCAGAGGCGTGCCGGTGGTGAAGGTCCTCTCCTCGTCGTCGTCGTAGAGCACCCTGCTGAGCTGCTCGTCGACCATCAGGTTGTCGTCGGTTGAGTCGTCGAACAGGAAGCCGCCCTCAACATAAGCGGCGAAGTACTCCTCGGCGAAGAAGCCGATGGTCCAGTAGTCGCCCCATTCGTCGAAGTCGAAGGTGTCCTGCTGGGCCGTCGTCTGATAAACTACGCCGTTCGGCTCATCGAGAGCCTCGCCGGTGATGGTCAGGGTGATGCTCTCGGTTCCGATGTTGTCGTCGATGTCGTAGTAGAAACCGGCGAACTCCTGTGGGCCCCAAGTGTAGGTCGTGTCTACGACCGTGGCCACAGGACCGCGGATCTCCACCTTATCGACTGCGCTTACTGCCATCGCTGACGCGAGTAGCAATACAAATGCGGTAAGCGTAATCGCGGTCACTTTCTTCATTATATCATTAACCTCCTACTTTTCCCCTATAGGGTTAGGTTCATGCAGCATACAGTATGATTATTCTTAAAACTATTGCCCACACTGATCTCCCCGCCACTGCGGCGCGACCAAACGGCGCCAAAAGGTGCTGTTTGGCATCAATATGACACTGTATAGCTACATCACCCTCCCGATCCCGTTGGGACTATGGGGATATGATAGAGAATTTCACCATATATCTTTTGTGGTCTCTCTTTTGAAACATCATTCCCCTGCACCTGAAATTCAGGATGGAAGACTGAATCGATCGAAGACACTTTTCTTCAGATCAGATCAGCAAACCCCATTAGAGAAATGTCAGCAGGAAATATAAAAGATGTTGCTGCAAGATTTCGAGATGAGATAATAGGGATCAAAATAGAGAAATGATAGGAAAATGAGGAATATAAACGATACAAAAGAATATTTGAAATATAAAGGAGAATTAAATCGGCTTAAGTCCTTTTTTACATACAAAAAACACTAAGATACATTATTTATTCTCTAAACAGAAGAATCGTGAGTTTAGCACTATAAAGCCACTTTAAATGGGATATCTAAAAAATAAAACCTTTGAATAAGGTCAGAGAACCGCCAGACCCCCCCTTTCAGATCGCAGGGAAAACTGTTTTTACATCAGAGCCTATAAAGAGAGCCATATGGCGCGAACTGGCCTTATATACCATCCCATCTACCTGGAGCACGATACTGACGGCCATCCCGAAAGAAAGGAGAGGCTCACCACAACTCTGAAGAAGATAGAGTGCTCGGACTTGGACCTGGAGTACGTCACCCCCAGGCCTGCCACCCTCGATGAGGTGGGAACGATCCACTCCCCCGGCTATATCGACCAGGTCAGGGCCATCTCCGAGCGGGGTGGAGGATACCTGGACCTGGACACCGTCGTCTCTCAGCAATCCTTCGAAGCAGCTCTCATGGCAGCGGGAGGAGTCATAACCGGCGTCGACGCGGTGATGAACGGCCTCGACAACGCCTTCGCCCTGGTGAGGCCGCCGGGTCATCATGCCCTTCCCAATCGGGGGATGGGATTTTGCATTTTCAATAATGTGGCCATAGGGGCGAAGTACGCCCAGAAGATGGGGCTCGAAAAGGTCCTCATCGTGGACTGGGACGTCCATCACGGCAACGGGACGAGCGCGGTCTTCTACGACGACAGGACAGTTCTGTACTTCTCCACCCACCAATTTCCCCACTATCCCGGGACCGGTCGGGTGAAAGAGTTGGGAATGGACGGCGCTGAGGGGTTCACGGTCAATGTGCCCCTCTCCTGGGGGACAGGGGACTCTGGATACCTCGCCGCCTTTGAGGAGATCTTGAAGCCCGTGGCGATGGAGTTCGATCCCGACATCGTCCTCGTCTCGGCCGGCCAGGACCCCCACCAGGCAGACCCTCTCAGCGGCATGAACCTCACCACCGAGGCCTTCGGATCCATGGCTGCCAAAGTCAAAGAGATCGCCGATTCATGCTGCGAGGGGAGACTCGTTGCAGCCCTAGAAGGAGGATACAACCTGAACGCCCTCTCCGACTCGATTCTGGCCATACTGAGGGCGTTCAAAGGTGAAGCTCCAGCGCGGATCGAAGTCGAGGAGGACCCCAGGACGGCCGAGAGGATAGAAGAGGCGAAGAGGGCGATGAGCCCCTACTGGAACTGCTTCAAGTGAAGACGGCGGAAAAGGTCGGGTCAGTATATCTTCTGTCGCGCCGAAAAATACCTGGCCATAAAAGCTCGAAACTCCAGGTCTCCTATCTCTAGGATCTCCAGATCCAAGTATATTTTGTATCCGCGCCTCAGCTCGGGGCCGAGGTGGCGCCCGAGGGATAAGCTCGCCACCCGGGCGCGGAGCAACTCAGAGGCCTCGACGAACTTTCGGGCCGTCTCCACCACCACTCGACCGTCTTCGACATAAGGACCAGATCGGGGTCCAGGATGGCTGGATACGAACTTATCCATGTGCTCCGCCTCCCAGACCGGGGGACCGACCCTTCTTTCGACCCTGGGGAGGGAAGCGACCGAAAGCTCGAAGAGTACCCTGATCAAGCCAAAACTTGAGCCAGCAATCTCGCACTCGACCACTTCGGCTCTGTGCCAGTCGGCGTCCGACCGCAGGACCGAAAAGCCGTTCTGGTCCAAAAGAGCTCGGATCGACTGCTCCGCCTTTCTCAGCTGTGGGAAGACGACGTCCTCCACCAGGTCTGGGGCCGCAAACTCCAGCAGGATCAGGCAGCTTTTTCGCTTCGCCATCTCCTCGCAAATCTCTTCGTCGGAGAGGGGCGAGATCGGCACCGGAAAGAAGAACTCCAGGTCCGGCACCTTCAAGAATAGACGGGACGCGGCTACAAACGTGAACATCCTGTCGAGGGCGAGGGCCGCAGCGACGTTTCTGGCCGGGTCGACGGGGTCGACGACCACCAGAGGGTCTTCATGGTCTCGAGAAGAGTGGCCCGCCAGATCGATCACCTCACCAGGACGCCAGAGGGCGGCCTTCTCCAGGACGCTGAGAAATGAGCCGTACCCGATCACGAGAAGCTCGGCCAGGTAGCCAGAGAAGCCGCCCACCTTCAGCTCCGACCCGTATACTCCTATCCCCTTCATGAACTGTTTCAGAAGGAGGACGTCATCTTCAAGCCCCTTTATCCTCCGGGAGACGTACCTATTGTGAAAAGGAGTCCTGTCAACGGCCGAGAGGATCCGGGAGGAGTCCTCCACCAGATAACAGGGAACGAGGTCAAGCTCAAACCCCTCGAAGACGGCGTGGACGTAGGCATGCTCTGCATACCGCTCCTCGAACTCTGGGGCGACGCTCCTCGCGATCTCCAGGGCGGGGAGGAGGGACGACCCCTCGGAGACGCCGATGAATATGTCCAGGTCGTGGTCTCCCGATAGCCAAGTGCCCCTGGCAGCAGACCCCACCAGCATCGCCTCGCAGTCGACGCCTTCCGCCCGGGCCAGCTCCTCGATCCGCGATAAAACCTTCTTCGCGACCGCCTTTAGTCGCTCTTCCTCCTCAAAAGAGGGCCTTACCCTGGAGAGGACCTCCTCAAGGACCTGTGAGGGAGAAGGCTGCGATGTCCTCGTAGATGGGGCCTCCGGGGGTGAGGGTGCTCTTCTTCAGGAGAAACTCCGTCGTCCTGAACTCGCCGAGGTCGATATTTCTGAAGGGATCGAGCTTTGAAGAGAGGAGGGTGGTCGTCTCAGGACTGGGCCTGCCCACCCTGGCGATGGTGGCGTGAGAGGTGAACCTCCTCCTCTCCCGCTCAAAACCCAGGGGCGAGAGGGCGGCTTCTACGGCGCGAAATAGCCCCTCAAACTCCCCCTCGGCCCCGATCCAGACGACCCTGATGGACCTGCCAGGAAAAGCCCCCATCCCTCTGACCTTGGCGGTGAAGGCTGGGCGCTTTACGCTACCCAGGACCTCGACCACCCGGTCCACCTTCGAGGGGGGAACGTCGCCAAGGAACTTGAGGGTGACGTGGATCAGGCCTGGCTTGACCAGCCTCACCCCCGGCAGATCGATCTCCTCCTGGACCTTTGCGATCTCGTCGCGCATCGAGTCGGGGAGGTCGACGGCGACAAAACACCTGACCCCCTTCTGAGGTCCGGCTTCCCTCTTAGACCTGGCGCCCTTCTGAGCCATCTTCTACCTACCTTAGAACTCCGCCCCGACTCGCGGAGGTGACAGACTTGCTGTACCTGGCCAGCATCCCCTTTGCGACCTTCGGCTCAGGCGGCTTCCAAGCGGCCTTCCGCCTCTCAATCTCTGACGAGTCCACCAAAAGGTCGATCCTTCGCGCGTCGATGTCGATTCTGATCTCGTCGCCATCTTCCACCAGGGCTATCGGCCCACCGACCGCCGCCTCGGGACATACGTGGCCGATGCAGGGCCCTCTCGTTCCCCCGGAGAATCTGCCGTCGGTGATCAGAGCGACAGAATTTCCGAGACCGATACCCTGAATCGCCGATGTGGGCGAGAGGGTCTCTCTCATCCCCGGGCCGCCCTTGGGTCCCTCGTACCTGATGACGACGACGTTTCCTGCGACGACCTCGCCGCCGACGATCCCTGCCAGGGCCTCCTCCTCGGAGTTGTAGACCTTGGCTGCACCGGTATGCTTTCTCATCTCCTTCGATACCGCGGTCTGCTTGACGACCGACCCCTCGGGAGCGAGGCTCCCCTTAAGGATCGCGATACCGCCCTCGGGATGGACGGGATCGTCCAGAGTCGCCACCACCTTCGCGAAGGTCTCAGGGTTGTCCGGCTTGAAATCCGCGATCTCCTCGCCAAGGGTCCTGCCCGTCACCGTAAGAACATTGAGGTTCAGCTTCGACTCCAGCCGCTTCATCACCGCGGGAATGCCCCCGGCCCGCTCCAGGTCGAGGATGTGATAGGGCCCTCCTGGCCGGAGGTTGACCAGGTGAGGCGTATCTCTGCTCAATTCGTCGAACTTGTCGAGGTCGAGGTCGATATCAAACTCTGAAGCCACCGCCGGTATGTGGAGGGCTGTATTGGTGCTCCCACCGATGGCCATGTCCATCCGAATGGCGTTCTCTATCGACTCGGGGGTCACTATCTGCCTTGCGGTGATCCCCTTCTCGATCAGCTCGACTATCTTCAACCCAGATTTCTTTGCGATCCTCATCTTCTTCGCATCGACGGCGTGAGCGGTCGCGCAACCGGGAAGGCTCATCCCCATCGTCTCAGTGAGGCAGGCCATGGTGTTGGCGGTGAAGAGGCCAGCGCAGGAGCCCGCACCGGGGCAGGCCAGGTTCTCCAGCACCTCCAGCACCTCACCGCCCTTCTGCCATCCCTCGAAGACGTCGATTAGGTCCAGCTCTTTGTCGCAGGCGAATCCCGGCAGCATGGGGCCGCCAGTGACGGCTATCGCCGGCAGATCCAGCCTGCCCGCAGCCATCAGGTGTCCCGGCACGATCTTGTCGCAAGAAGATACCAGGACCATCCCATCGAGCTGGTGGGCCTCCATCATCACCTCGATGGTGTCCTCGATGATCTCCCGGCTGGGGAGCGAGTATTTCATCCCCTTGTGGCCCATGGCGACCCCGTCGCATAGGCCAATGGTGTGAAACTCGAAGGGCACGCCTCCCGCCATCCTGATTCCCGCCTTGACCGCCTTGGCGATCTTGTCCAGGTGGATGTGGCCCGGTATGAACTCGTTCCAGGAGTTGACGACCCCCACAAAGGGGCGGCCCATCTCCTCATCGATGAGGCCTGTGGCCTTGAGGAGGGCCCGGTGGGGCGCCCTCTCGGAACCGACCTTGGTGATATCGCTTCTCATGAGAAGAACCTCGAAACCAAGCTAGGTGTCGTATCTTATTAAGTAGTTGGTGATTTTTGGCGGCTCCGATTCTCAGCCCTGATAGACAAATCCGGACTCGATCATCCTCCAACTTTCGCCGATCTTGCCCAGCATGAGGTTGATAATCCAGCCCTTTTTACATTTCGAGCTTATCTCTTCAGATACAACTACCGGCCCTATCACCTGATCGGACCCGAGATAACTTTCAAGCCAGAGCTCGCCCGGCCTGATATCCACCACTGAGAAGTATCCGTCCTCAGTCTCTTCAAAGTCCACGTCGGGGCTTTCCTGGATGTAGTTGTATATCAGATCGCTCAGTTCTGCCACTTTCGCAAGGTCTCCCTTCAAGTCATCGACCGTTCTGACGGCCGCTTCGCGAAGTTCCGGGTCCATGTACCCCTTCTCGCCCATCCATTTCACAAACTTCCGGATGACTCTGCCGACGATCTCCATGAGTGTATTGCTGCCCACGACCTTTCGGACCATGAAATAGTCGAGAAACTCCGCGATCTCGGAATCCGTGATCCTATCGGGACCGAATACTTCACAGAACTCCTTTCCTTCATCATAGAGTTCGTCGAAGAGATTCGCATCTTCCGGGCTCAAAGAATTGTGGCCATAGCCGTCCAAGCAATCTTCGAAGAGGGATATCGCCTCTTCGTACCCTCGATAGGTCCGAGGCTTCAGACGAGCCTGCTGTTCATTCAAGAATTCATCGAATATTTCTTTAATTGTTTTCATTACGTCACCACTACCTGCTGAATCTTGGTCCCATAATCCAAGAACCCATCGCGAGATGTCAACACCCCTTACGTTTCAAACGGGCCGAGTAATCGCCTCGCATAACAGAATGTTCTAGATCGCTCCACTGCTGAGAAGAGGGGGCTCGATCTGGCCTCAAAAAATCTCCGATCTCATCCCTTAAATATTCGCGATTCCTCTGAACGAGAGGTGACCGAATGGATTCCTATCATCTTTTCCTCCTGCTTTTAGGCCTGTACATAGCGGCCCTCATCGGCATCGGGCTCCGATCGTCCCGAGGACAACGATCTGTGACCGACTTCTGGCTGGCGGGCCGGGAGATCGGGGCCGCCAACATCGGCCTCTCGGCCGCAGCATCGTGGCTGACGGCGAGCGCCCTCTTGCTCGCGACGGGCCTCTTCCTCTTCATCGGCATCGGGTCGGTCTGGGTCTGGGTATTTCCCAACGTCGCCGGCCTCCTCATCATCGCTGCGATCGCAAAGAGAGTTAAGAACATCCCGGCCATGACCCAGCCGGAGCTTCTCGAGATCAGGTACCACCCTCACGTCAGAGCGCCGGTGGCCCTGGCCATCGCCATCACCATGGTCCTCTTCGCAGTGACCGACTTCATCGGGTTCAAGCTCGTCCTCGCGACCTTCTTCGGTGTCCCGCCCCTCTACGCGGTTTTGATAATGGCTGTGGCCGTATCGATATACGTCAGCCTGGGGGGCTTTAGGGCCGTAATCTGGACCGACGCCGTCCAGTTCGTCTTCCTCGCCGGAGTCGCGGTGGCCGTCGCCCTCCTCGCGACTAGGGCCTCCCTGGAGGGCGGGACGACCCTCGTCGCAGCCTCGGCTTCCCTCGGAGCCGACTGGTGGAACCTCTTCATCCTGGGAGGGGTGTCCGGAGCCCTCGTCCTCCAGCTCGCCCTGCTGCCCGGCTGGGTTGCAGAGCAGGACCCCTGGCAGAAGATCTGGGCGGCCCGCGACCAGAGGTCCGCTAGGCGCGGGCTCATCCTGGGAGCTCTTCTCCTCGGCGTCGTCTACCTCGCCTGCTTCGTCACCGCCGTCGCCCTCCGGGCGATCTATCCTCTGCCCGCGGGCGAGATCGAGGCCGAGATGCTCTACCTCGCCTTCATCCAGGAGAGCCTGCCTGGGGGCCTGGTCGCCCTCTTCGCGATAGGATTCGCCGCAGCCTCCATGTCCTGCGCCGACACCTTCGCCACCTCCGGAGCCTCCTGCATTTCGAGAGACATCGTCCAGAGGCACATCAGGCCCCAGGCGAGCATGAAGGAGATGCTGGTCATAAACAGGATCCTCGTCGTCCTCATGATCGCGATCGCAGCGGCGATAGCCCTACATGTCGAGAGCATCGTCGAGGCCGTTATCATCGCGACGGTGATCGGGACGACATCCTACTTCTTCCCCATCATGGGGGGCCTATTCTGGAAGCGAGCCACTCGATGGGGCGCTCTCGCGGCGGTGATCGTCGGCGGCGGAACCCAGATCGCCCTCATATCCTACGAGAAGTTCCTCCTTCGGGCGCCTCTGGAGACGGCCGCACCAAAGCTGGCCAGCTACGGAATTCTCGCGGAACACGGCGTCCTCATAGGCCTATCCTTGAGCGCTCTCGTCTTCGTCGGGATATCCCTCGCCACGGCGAGGCCCGAGCCCGCGAGGCTTGCGCCCTTCTTCGCCGACGTCGGACAGGAGGTCTACGGCGACGGCGCCCTGGCCGCCGACCGGACCGATCCAGAATATAATAAGGTCGCATCCAAGATCGAGGAGAAGGTCTCGGGCGAGAGGGCCCACCTCCACCTCCGCCTCGACCTCGCACCGCTTTTGGCCGACGGCGGCAGGATCGAGGGAAAGCTCGAATGGAACAAGTTTCTGGAGAGGCTGGAGAGAGAGCATAAGGCCTGGTTTGAGCTCACCGGCAAGGACACGATTTACAGGCTCACCCAGGCCGACATGCTCGCCTCGGTGAAGATGGTTCGCGCAGATCGGCTCTCGATCTGGCTCTCGGCCGAGCCGAGAAGGGAACTCGTCGAGAGGCAGAAGGACGAGATCTACCTCTCCTACCGGGAGATCGAGGAGACCCTTTTGGGGCTGGGACTTTCGGCGACGCCCTCCAGGTGAAAAGCGGGAAGGACAAAAATGAGAGCCGATGGGGACGGAATCGATGTCGCGGTGGTGGGGGCGGGCCCCGCCGGCTCGGTCGCCGCCGAAGCCGCGGCGAAGCTGGGAGCCAATGTGGTCCTGATAGAGAGGAAGAGGGAGATAGGAACGCCAGTCCAGTGCGGCGGCTTTCTTCCCGAGGTGGGAGAGCTGCGTGCCCTCCTCCCCAATGCGAAGATCCCCGATGCCCTCGCAGAAATCCCAGAACGGCACATCCTACATCGAACCCGTCTCCAGAGGATCTATGCCCCCTCGGGAAAGGCGAAGGAGTTTTCGGTTTCTGGAAGGGTCGTCGATCGGAGGGGTTTTGATCGCGACCTCGCTTGGAGGGCGGCGAGGGCCGGGGCTCAGGTCCTGATCGAAACCCGGGCAGATCTGGATGGCTCCGCCCTGAGGCTCACGGGCCGAAGCTGTGGCGAGGTTGAGGCGAAGGTCGTCATCGGGGCCGACGGCCCCAGCTCCGCCACCGCCCGAGGTGCGGGAATGGCCTGCCGGCAGGAGGTGGGCGTTTGCCTCGAGTACGAGATGGCCGACGTAGATATCGACCCCGATGCCGCGGAGATGTACTTTGGAACGAGGTGCGCGCCCGGGGGGTACGCCTGGATAATACCTCTCGGAAAGGACGTCGCGAACGTCGGCGTCGGAACAAGGCCCTCCTACCTCCAGGGAAAAAAGCTTCGCGACGTCCTGGAAGCTTTCATCCGCGACCACGCAATCGCGAGGGAAAAGCTCCAAAATGGCGAGGTGACGGCGGTGATGCGGGGGCTCGTCCCGGCAGGCGGCATGCCGCCCGCCATCGCGAAGGAAAACGTACTTCTGGCGGGAGACGCCGCAGGTCAGGTGATGGCCACCTCCGGCGGCGGCATACCTCTCGCGATGGTGGGTGGGCGGGCTGCTGGAGAGGTCGCGGCACGGCACGCGAGAGGCGAGGCCGACCTCAATGAGTATCCATCGCGCATCGCGACGGAGATGGGAAAAGAGCTTGACAACTCCGTTCGGATCAGGAAGATCGTCGACAGGATGATGGGAAGCGACCGGCTGATGGACGCACTCTTCGCGATGCTCCCCCCCGACCAGATGAAGGCCACCATGAGGGGCCAGATCCCCAGGGGACTGGACAGACTCGTCGCGAACCTCTGAAGAAGCGCCAGCATCCGCAATTTTGAGCAATTTTTCTTAAGCGGATACCACGGCCATGGTGACCAAAATCAGAGACGCCGTCCCCAAAACATCCATCACACTCGTGATCATCGGTATGGTCACGTTATCGGGATCCACCCCAATCTTGACGAAGAAGTAGGTGAAGTAGTAGGTGACGAAGATGGCCAAAAGGGTGGTGAAGAGACCGGCCACGAGACAGATGAAGATTATATCGCCAAAGCTCAGGGCTTCCATCCCGAAGGCCTTCGATACGGCGTAGGCGAGAAAACCCAGAGTGGGGAAGATCAGGACGGAGAGGAGAAGGGTGCAGCTGAAGTTGGTCCTGGTCTCGCCTTCGGGCCTTCGGCCCATCTTGATAATCCCCAGGTGATAAGCCGATGTGAGCCGGGAGGAGAGGATGCCGCCGAGGTTTCCACCCTCCGCGTTGAAGACCGGGATCAGAAGCAGAACCGTGGAGAAGGCGATCAGCATCTCCTCGGTCATCCCCATGAAGATCCCGGCCACGGTGGCGAGGACCGTGGAGACCACCAGCACCGGCAGGGACTGCCTCACGATCCTGACCATAATAATGCGGCCCGATCCCAGGCCGTAGACCAGCACCGCGGTGGAGAACATTATGAAAAGAAGGGTCATCGCCCTGGCCAGAGGATAGCTCATCATCGAAACCAAGATCGCGGAAGCGAATAAGAGGGGGATGGTGATCACGTCGCCCGCTGCGGTGATCAGAGGCACGGATATGTTGTCCGGGTCCCACCCCTTCTTGAAGCTCTGATTGATCATGACCAGGGTGAAGGCCAGAAGAACCACGCCGGAGAGCAGGCTGCTGATAACGGCTATCAGCACCAGATCATAGATGCTCATCGTCTCAAGCCCCGCCACCTGACCAAAACCCCGCACCACAAAAGCTAGAACCAGGGGCATGAAGAGGGTCTGAACCGCAACACCTCCCACCTGCTGACGGAGGGCCTCAGACCGCCCCAGAGGAGGCGAGATCTCGCCGGTGTGAAAGCTGGTGCCGAGCCTCGCCCCGAAAGAGCCGAAGATGTTGCCCCGGAGGTTTATGGAGCTGGGTATTAGAACGATCAGCCCCGGGTAAAGGGTCAAAAGGTAGGACATCTTGGCTATCGAGAACCCGGCGAAGATGTCCGCCGCCGCACAGATGACGAGTGCAAAAAAACTCTGTTTTATGATCTTTGATATGTTTCCGAGGGCCGAGGCGAAGTTATCGTTCGCCTCCGAGGGCATGGCCACTAAGAGGGACTGGTCTGCTCCAGCCCGAGTAAGCAACGACAACTCTTCCGCCGCCTCGAACTTCACCATGGATAACACCTAGCGAAGATGTAGGCGGAGGATCTGGTTTTTGGGCGTCTTCTGCCATGCCAATATGCTCCGACATCTCATCTGAGTTTATGCGGAAACCTCGACCTCTCACGAAGGGCGACTCTTCAAAGGCCGCGGGCCATGCTGCGATGGCTTTTTTTCGGCGCGGCGATCGTTCCGACCGAATTTCCGAAGCGGCCTTTAAACCCGCAACGCTCCAGCTCAGCCGAACCGCCGCCATCTCCGCCATCGTCGCGAATCGAGGCAACCTGGGGTACAAAGTTCGGATCTCAAGCTGGGATCGCTCATTCAGAGGGGGCAGCACCCAACAGTTCGTCCACAGGTTTTGCGCCGCGTTCTGTGATCTTGGCGTTGATCTGACCGACGTCAGCCGATATGTCGCGACCGTGGACCGACTTCCTCTTCCTCCGTCCCTTCTCTGAAGGATGGTATCCGGTTCCGCTGGCGATCAGGATCTTTCTCCGCTTGGATCCGGGAAGGTCCCTGCGAAGCGGAAATCCCTCACGATCGCTCCCACCAGTGATCTCTATCGTATAGCCAGGCATGCCCACGGCGTCGCCGTCGACTACGTCGCCGATCTTTCGGCCAAGGAACTTGTTGGCGGCGGCATCCTTAGCCTCCACCTGGTAAGCTTTCCCGCTCTGGGGATCTGAAATAACGACTCTGAAGTCCATTTTTTCTCCTCGCAACTGAACAGGGCCACTACGCCCCATCAACATATAAAACCTTATCCGGGATCGAGCGGCGGTCCAGATCTCCTCCCCATCAATCAGACCTCGGCGCCTTTCCTCGCCCCGTCACCGGACCGACCTCGGATATGGCCCGGTGAGAGGGGACCTCCTCCAGGTACGCACCCTCAATCAGGTGTCGGTCCACCACCACGGCGTAGATTCTGTAAACCGTCCCCTCCGCCACATCGCACCGCGTAGACCAACGGCCGTCGCGGTTCGGCTCCACCCGTTTTATCACCTGGAGGTGTTCGTCATCATACCTGACCAGAACGTAGACCTGCTTCTTTGTGCCGCGAATCCTGCTGGAATGGCCCTCGACAAGGCCAGCCCACTTGTCCTCTCCATCGCGAGGAAAGCTGATCTTAACCGAGATGGTGAGGCGAGACCGGGCCCAGGTGGCGATGCTTCCCGATCCGATCAGGAAAGAGAGAAGTGCCACGATGATGAGAAGCTTTCGATAGTTCTCCTCCCAGAAATCGCTGCCATCAATCGATGGGGTCGTGACGTTTCCGGCGCCGTCATCCTCGATGAAGAGTTGCCCCTCTTTCGAAGGCGATACGTCCTGAACCGTCTCCGATCCGTTTGTCGCGAGGGTAGGCTCTTTGGAGGTGAGGGAGATGGGTATAGTCCTGGTGTCGCCAGAGAATTCGATGACGTTGAACCAGTTCCAGTAGCCCTCGAGATAAACTTCCACCAGGTGGCTCTCAGGCTCCACCGTCGCGATGAAAGGGGTGACGCCGTAGAACATCCCATCAATGTAGACCTCAGCCCCTGATGGATTGGAGACTATTGGAACCCTAACGTAAGGAGGCATTTCATCTTCGCTCTGGACCGCCTCATCCAAAGATCGGTCTGAACCGCCGTCCGCCTCCGGAGCGTCTTGCGATGTAGCTCCACCATCGGGCTCAGCCGGAGAGCCTAACGAAGGCGCCTCCTGGGATAAAAACGGCTGAGATGTCGCCGCCTCGGAAGAACCAGAACGGGCAAGATCATCGGAGACCTCCGCCGAGGCCATCGAGCTCTTTTGCGCCTGCTCTATCAGCTCATCGATGTCGACGGGGCCGTCGCCGGTGTATCCGATCCTGTAGATGGGGCGCGGTCCCGATCCAAGATTGACCATGTCAGAGCTTCCGGACTGGTCGCAGAGCGCGACGCCAGAAAAGATGGCGACAAGGGCCGCGTACAGCAACAAAGGCGCCATCAGAAGTCGAACTTCGCGAATCAACATCCCCACAGCCGACACTACAGCACGACAGATCTTATACTCTATGGTCAGGTTCAACGGAGCTCTCTCATCTTGCCGTAGTCTTGGAGAGAAGAGATGGGCATCGTCCTGATATCAATTCCCAGCTCCTCGGCAGCCACCACGGCGTTGACCCCTCCGCAGAACGCGATCCCCACCTTCCCAGCGCCTACGGGGCACCCCATGTTCGGATCACCAGGCTCGCCCATCTTCATCAGGCCGCCGATCCCCACACCTTTTGCCCGGTCCAACAGATCCCGGGCCTGATCGATCGCAGCCACTGGAATCTCTCTCAAGTTGGCCAGCACACAGCCGCTGCCAGTGTTGACGGCCTCGCTGACCCTCGCGGTCTTTCGCGACATGAAGACCCTCATGGGATCGAGAGACGAGCCAGCGTAAGCTATTAGATCTGTGAACTCAGAGAGAGCCCGATCTTTCACCTCGACGACGCCCGCAAAGGTAGTATTGACCGGAATTCCTCCCCGTAAAAGCATACCATCTATGGTGATGCTACAGACTGTGGAGATGCCGAGGAATCCCCGGGGGATCTGCAACGCTCCCATCTCCTCGCCTTCGTCCTGGATCAAAACCCTCCTGCTCACCGCAAAACCAGCATTGAAAGCCCGTCTCATTATCTCTAAAGTCCTCTCGTAATCCCTCTTATCAAGAAGGCTGGTGTTGACCACCACCCTGTTGCTATCGGAATCGGGATCGAAGCTCGACCGGTACATGTACTCCTCGATACGGGTGTTGACAAAGCCTATCCTGTCGTCCACCAGGGCATCGGAAAGCTCCCTCTTTCCGATGGGTGTGAGGGTTCGGCCGCTGTAACCCTCCTTTTTGGTGAACCCCAGCTCGTCCATTATCTTGAGGTTGTACCGCACGGCTCGCTCCCCTACCTCATACCCCCTGTTGGAGAGCTCGTCGGAGATGGCTCTCGCTCCGATGGGCTTATCCGACGCGTTTATCACCCTGAGGATCTCTATGAGCCTCCGCTGGCTTGTGTGGGGCTTGGTGAGAAGCTTCATCTCAGAATCCCTGACGGGGAAGTGCATATATATCTTATGCAGATAGATCTGCAGATTGCGCTGCAAGCCCGAGAGCGACGAGGAAGTCCCGTGGGGTAGTGGTCAATCCTGCAGGCCTTTGGAGCCTGGGACGGTGGTTCGAATCCGCCCGGGACTATTCCGCTCTCGGAGCCCATGCAAGCGTGCCGGTCCAAAGCCAGGGACATACAAAACGTACATATAGAGGGCCAAAGTCTGAGGATGGTGGCGCTCCGGTAGTGTAGTCCGGCCAATCATTCCGGCCTTTCGAGCCGAAGACCCGGGTTCAAATCCCGGCCGGAGCATCGAACCTCTTTTACTATTTTCGCCGAGATGACAAAGGAGATATTCCGATGTTCCATACAAGAAAGCTTTGAAGGCTCTTGAAACTTTAAATCGCCCATCTAAAACGTTGAAGCTCAGATCTTCAATTTTCGACCTCCAGCGCTCCGAATCGGGACGAAAAAGTTTAACTACTTGAACGAAACTCAAGGAGTATATCACGCTGCTAAAGCAATTGACCTGCTCAGCAGTGTGAAATCTGAGCGGACTATGTCATAGGCGATTCAAACCGCTGAGGCAGAAGTGCCGCAGTTTATCGATCAATAGTATAGGTGGGAGAACAACGAGGAGAGAACTAGCTATTTTGTTGGTAGCTTGCATCGCCCTGGTGGGCATGTCTTGTGCTGCCAACTACATGTACGAGAAAGCCAACATCAAGGGTGTCGGCTATAAGAACGTAGAGACCATCATTCAGACTCAATCCGGCCTTGCTGGAAACAAGCTGGTCGAGAAGGAGTCCGGAAGCGGTAACGTCATCACCGAGAGGACCGAGATCGAGGCTCAGAGGGACCCCATAAGCGTCAACTGCGGAGATAACAAGAACTGCGAAGACTACATCAACTTCAGCAAGGAAGCCGAGTTTGAGTACATGCCCGTGAGCTACCAGACCGGTACCTACGACCAGAAGTGGATCGAGAAGCTCTGTGTCCAGAACTACTACATCGGGGCTGTCGTAGTCGAGATGTACACCCATGCGGAGCACCTGCAGAAGAACACTGAGGTCAAGACCAGGCGTGACTGCGTGGGTGACAGAAAGAACCAGTGTGGCAACTGTACCGGCGCTCTCGAGGCCAACTTCAACTCCAACGTCATCGGTGTCGCTCACATCGGATGGCTCTCCAAGAACGTCCAGACCAACGACAAGGGCAGGCACGACGAGTGGGGCAGGTCCGTTGAGGATCTGACCGGTGTCTTCTCCATCGAGAAGTTCATCCAGCTCTGGGGCAACGACACCTGCGGCGACGTCCAGGTCGACTGGCTCCCCTGCATCTGAGCACGGAAGTTCCCGCTTCCCCTTTTATTTTTTGTTTTTTGTTGTAGTTTAACTCGATCATTTTGGCTCGAGCAAATTCATTGAAATTTGCAAAACCTTGGCTAATTCTCTGAGAATACCTAAATGCAACGCGCTAAACTTGTTTTAGAGATCTTTTTCAGTGGCCTGCAGCCACGAGTCAATTTTATAACGCGACATATTTTAAAGCCCAACAACGGCTCCATTTAAAGGCTCAATTAGACGTTTTTAAGGATCACATTCGCAAGAAGCAGATCTTCGAACTCGAACTTGCTGAGCGTGCTCGATAGATTTATATGCCATCAACCTGAAGGAGAGGTTGTGCCTGACCAAAAGAACTTAGACACGACACAAGTTATTGGGACAGGCTGGAAGCTCCTGGGGGGGGTGGTGCAGCTTCTGCTGGAGTATCCCAGCTTGGTCGGACTCGGATGTCCGTCGTTAGGCCTTTCTAGGTGGGCATGCGAATTATCCGGTCGAGCCGCAACTCTGAGGAGCGAATTTGCGCCACATCAAAAGACCGCTTGTTTGCGGCCGGCGATGTAAGCGCATGAACGAGGGTATCGAGTAAATAACGGAGGTGGGAACTGAATGAAGAGAGAACTGGCTATTTTACTAGTCATTGGAATCGCCCTGGTGGGCATGGCAGGCGCTGCCAACTACATGTACGAGAAGGCGAACATCAAGGGCGTCGGCTACAAGAACGTAGAGACCATCATTCAGACTCAATCCGGCCTGGCTGGAAACAAGCTGGTCGAGAAGGAGTCTGGAAGCGGAAACGTGATCACCGAGAGGACCGAGATCGAGGCCCAGAGGGATCCCATAAGCGTCAACTGCGGAGATAACAAGAACTGCGAAGACTACATCAACTTCTCCAAGGAAGCCGAGTTCGAGTACATGCCTGTCAGCTACCAGACCGGCACCTACGACCAGAAGTGGATCGAGAAGCTCTGTGTCCAGAACTACTACATCGGCGCTGTTGTAGTCGAAATGTACACCCACGCTGAGCACCTGCAGAAGAACACTGAGGTCAAGACCAGGCGTGACTGCGTGGGTGACAGAAAGAACCAGTGCGGCAACTGTACCGGCGCTCTCGAGGCCAACTTCAACTCCAACGTCATCGGTGTCGCTCACATCGGGTGGCTGTCCAAGAACGTCCAGACCAACGACAAGGGCAGGCACGACGAGTGGGGCAGGTCCGTTGAGGATCTGACCGGTGTCTTCTCCATCGAGAAGTTCATCCAGCTCTGGGGCAACGACACCTGCGGCGCTGTCCAGGTAGACTGGCTACCCTGCATCTGAGCTGAAACGCGAATTCCAGATCTGAAGATCTGGAATCGTACTAACTTTTTTATATTCCATTCCCTTCAGGTTCTCTTCGGACCAAAACACTGAAATATCAGCCCTGTATTAAATAGATAAAGAGTTCGTCTCACTTGCAAGAGAGACAAACGATCTAAATTTGGAATAGGAAGGGGGTATAAGTAAATGAAGGGAGTAATAGCGATATTGGCAGCTATCGCCTTAGTTTGCGGTTTCGCAGTGGCTAACCCGCCACTCGATGAGCCAAAGCAGTATGAGCAGTTTTGTGAGCGACAGCTGGTCAGCGGTACCGGCTATATCGACGTGGCCACATCCATTGTCGACAAGAAGATAGCTCTTGAGTACTACGACATGATGTCCGGTGACGGCGCAATCGAGATGGACGCAGTGCACGTCTACTCACAGGAGCCGAACAGGTTGGAAAGGCCGATACCCAACTACAACGCGAGTGATTGCACCGAGAACGCAACGGTGGACGCAAAATTGAACTTCTTCGAGAACACCAAGCTCACCTACGACAGCGATAAGGCACCTCTCCAGGGCGGAAAGTTCGTCAACTCCAAATCCTTCTATGGAGGCATAGGTGCTAACATCCAGGAGATGTTCAGCGTCAACCAGATGGAGAAGGACCAAACGGTTTTCTTCGGCTCGACCAACAACTCGAGCATCACGCACACCGTCGGTCTCAACACGCTGAACAGCTTCAACGGTACCTGGGGAACCGACTCCAGCATGCACAAGATCTTCTACAAGGACATAAAGAGCCACGAACTCTTCAGCGGCGACTTCGAGGTCCAGAAGGAGATTAAGTTCCACGAGGCACCTATACCTGAAGACAAATATCCATGCCCGTGCGCGGGAGTAGACTGCTAAGCCGCAGTCTACGCTCTTTTCTTATTTTTGCGGCGGAGCCGTATTCTGAATGCAGATCCCTGAGGAGAGGAGCCTCTGTCAGCAAGTATTTAGATACAGACCTTTGTCGCGGTAACTTTGTCATGGGGGTTAAAGAGTGAGAAATTATCTGATGATTTTGCTCCTTCTCGCGGCCCAACCGGCCTTTGCCACCGTTGAGGAGACGAGGCAGGGCCCAGAATCAGCGTGGGACCTGGAGTCGTCTTCAACAGGATCCGTCTGGCCCTCGGTGCCAGCGGTTATGGGCGAGCTTAGCGTTTCAATCGACCTCTACGGCCCGACGTCCGGATCATACCTCAATTACGCCACCCCGGGAAAAACGCAAGAATACATCATAACCGTGGAGAATCGAGGGTGCTCAGAGGTGGATGCGAAAATTACGGTCAATCCCAAAAGCTGCAGGCAAGGATGGTTCGGATGGACTGAGAAGGTCCTGACAGTCCCAGCAGGGGGGGTAGGAACTGAGCAACTCCAGGTCACACCTGACATGAAGGCACCGCCTGGAGATTACGACTTCCAGGTTCTGGCAACAGCACCAAACTGCAAGTCCGGATCTGACGAAGCTGGATTCAAGCTTCAGGACTACGACTACGTGTCAGAAACCTCCGTCAGCGGGACGGGCCAGTTTCAGATGAACAAAGATGTCAGAAGCATGAACACCGGAGTGAAGTCGAACAAGGACATATACTTCAGCGGCAGCGTAGACACTCTGATGAAGAACGCGTACCTGGTAGAGGATGCAAAGGGAGAAAACCCCACCTTTCAAGAGTGCGACGCCGTGGAAAACTACCTGGCTCTGAACTCCGGCGATACCCTGATGGGTACCGAGATGGTCAAGAGCTCTCTCGTCTTCGGAGGGGTGGGGGCCAAAGTCCAGGAGAGCTACAACCTCCAGGAGATGGAGTACGAGGTCCAGGAGATCGACCTTCACCACACCGGCCTCGACAGAAGAGCTGAGTTCCAGACCGCTGACAACTTCACCGGATACCTGGCCATCGACTCGAGACAGACGATACCCGGCCAGAGAAGCACCAAAGAACGCGAAGAGTTCTTGGGATCCTTCGAGATTCAGAGAAGGCTGATCTTTACGGACAACCCAAACCCGACCTTCAACTGCTTTGATGGCTCATGCTTCAACTTCGCTGAGAGCTTCAACGCCCTCACGAGCGGTGCATGAGCACCCATTTTATTTAAACTATAAAATTAGCGCCGAGGGAGGGATTCGAACCCTCGAGTCCCGAAGGGACACAGGTTTAGCAAACCTGCGCCATACCAGGCTTGGCTACCTCGACCTGGCCATCCCTTGATTCTCTCGATATTTAAATTCTGCGTCGGGAGAGAGCGCCCTTTTGAGGTTATCCGCAAAGTTGATGGATCCAAAGGACTGACTCCCAGATACCTCAAGCCAATATCTCATCCAGTCTCCGAATCGCCTACACACCGAAGGAGATCTTTGCTGGTTATTATCCCCACCAGAGCACCACACTCGACCACAGGCAACCTCCTTATGTTGTGCTCCCGCATAATCTCGGCCGCTTTTTTTGTGGAGGCGTTGGGGCCTATGGTCACCAGCGGCGCAGGGGTCATCATCTCCCAGATCATGATGTTTCTGGGATCTATCCCCTTGGCGAAGACGTGCTTGAACATGCCGCAAGTGGTGACTATCCCCACAACATGTTTCAGCAGCCCTCCCTCCACCACGAGAACGCTTCCCTTATTCTCTCGAACCATCATCTGTATAGCATCGAAGACGGTGGTGTCTACCCCCACCGTGAGGATGGGGTAAGTCATCAGATCCCGGACTTTCATGAGGGCACCCAACCTGCCATTAAAGTTCAAGTTGTTTGGCAGCTTATATTAAACTTGTCAGAGCGCGACGAGCGGATCGGAAAGGGATCTGATCATACCCGCCTCAAAAGGAGTTTTTTGAACGGATTCGCAAAGCCAAAATGGCGCGAATCCGTTCAACATATCGATCTCGATATGGTCAACCAACATGCAGCCTCGGTACGAACAACTCCAAGCCGAGCTTAGCAGCCCGACCTGAGAGTCGAACTAGACTGGACAGAGGGCCAGAGGTGGTCCCATCTCAGCTCCAGACCCACTGCGGGCTGGTCGAGGCCAAAGCTCCGCAATACCAGGGGGTGGAACTCGCCGAAGGACCCGACCCTCATTCCGTTCACCAAAAGGTCCGCCCTCCTACCCTCCAGAAAGGCACCATCCTCAGACGCCACGATCTCGGGCTCGATGGAAAGTTCTCTGAAAAGGGCGTCCACCACAGACCTGACCTCCGCGAAGTCTGCGCCGCTGTGGATCGAGGCTGCGGCAAGGTCCTGTCTCGTCTTTCCCCTCGCAAGAACGTCCCCCAGGGCGAAGATCCTCTGAGGAAGAGGATGATGCTGGTTTATGGCGAAGATCTCAAGGAGGCTCGGCAAAATCGAGGTCCTCACCATGGTGTGAAGCTCGCTTATTGGGTGAAGAACCCTCGTGATCTCCTGGTCCTGGATGGGACGCCTCATCTTCTCGAAGTTCGACTTCTCCGAGGTCAGGGTGAAGGGCATCGTCTCGAGGTAGCCCAGACCCACCATGATCTCCCGAAGATCGGACTTTCTCGCCTCCTGGGGGTGAGCCTCGCCGACGGTGACGGTCTTCGGAAGCTTCGGCACCAGCCTGTCATATCCGTATCCTTTAGCGGCATCCTCGAAGATGTCCCAGGAGTGCATTATGTCGGCCCTGTAGGCAGGGACCAGGACTTCCAGCGCACGACCCTCCTGAACCTGGGCCCCAAACCTCATCCTCTCTAGGCATGATGCCAGCTCCTGGGCCGATAAGTCGAAGCCTATGAGCTCCGTGACGTCATCGACCTCGACCTTCCACCGAGCGGGAGCAAGGTCAGGAAGGACCAGATCGCCCTCCGGCCTCTTCACCTGGACCGACTCGATTCTGCCACCTCTCTCCGCCAGGGCCGTGACCACGATGTTGAGGGCCTTGTAGACTACGGGATCAGTCCCGGTGACGTCGATGAAGAGGTCCCTGGTATCGTCTGCAACCCTTGTAAGCTCGCCATTGATTATCGGCGGGAAGGAGAGCACATTCCCGTTGGCATCCGTTATGAGAGGATACCGATCGAACCCTTCCAGGATGGAGGCATAGCTGACCCCCTTGGGATGGCGCTTCAATATCTCGCGCATCGAGAGGCTCTCCTTGAAGTCCAGGGGGACGAACTCGAAGGAGGGATCGGCGGCGAAGTAGGTGAAGGGGGGCACAACCCGAGAGATGTCGTGGACTCCTATCGCCACCTTCCGCCTGTTTCTCCCCAGGCCCCAGTGAAGGTCCTCCTGAAGGTCCATCAGAGATTCTATGGCAGGATCGCTGAACTCGAGATCCTTCACCACGGCGCAGCCTATGATGGGCCTGACGCCGTTGACGGAGGGATCGACCTTCAGCGTGACCTCGCCGGGATGGACCTGGTACTCAGGAAGTCCGACCTTTATGTCCAAAAAACCCTGGAGGGCTCTTGCCACCCCCTCGGAGCTGTAGAGGTCGGGCCTGTCGGGGAAGAACTCGACATCCACGTAATCCTCTTCGTTGCTCTTTCCGATATCTGCGCCCATCATGGCCATCCTCGCCATGATAGTTTCTCTGGAAGCGCCCACCATCTCCTCCAGATCCTCGTAGTATAGTCTCACCACTGGCACGATCGATCACATCCTCGTGGAGAGGGGCACATCCCTCAGCCATCCTATGTCCGACTGGTAGAGGAGCCGGAGGTCCTTGAGCCCCAACCTGAGCATGGCGAGGCGGCCTACGCCAAGCCCCCACGCCAGGACCGGATGGTCTATCCCGAAGGGGGCTGTAACCTCCCTTCGAAAGACCCCGGCTCCGCCCAGCTCCACCCAGCCGAGCCCCTCAATGTAGACCTCGGGCTCGACGGAGGGCTCGGTGTAGGGGAAGTAGCCAGGCCGAAACCTCACCTCGTCAAAGCCCATCTTGGCGTAGAACTCCTTTAAGACGCCGAGAAGATTTGCGAAGGAGAGACCCTCGTCCATGATCACGCCCTCCAGCTGCTCGAACTCCGGGGTGTGGGTTGGGTCTATCGCCTCCCGCCGGTAGACCCGGTCTATCGAGAAGGCCTTGACCGGCGGGTTCGGATGATCTGCCAGGTACTTGATGGTGATGGAGGTGGTGTGGGTTCTGAGAACTTCCTTTCGGGCTACCTCCGGGTCCCAGGTCCCGCCCCAGCCGGTGGAGCCGACCTCTTCGCCATGCTCGTGCATATCCTTTACGTTGGAGTAGTCGGGGATCTCGGCCTTGGAGTCGAGATAGAAGGTGTCCTGCATCTCCCTTGCCGGATGGTCCTGGGGCTGGAAAAGGGCGTCGAAGTTCCAGTAGCTCGGCTGGACGATCTCGCCCTTGATCTCGGTGAAGCCCATCTCCAGCATTATCTCCCTCATCCTCAAAAGGAGGCGCTGGTAGGGGTGGACCTTTCCAGGGTAGATCCGCTCTGCGGGAAGGGTGACGTCGTAGGGTCTAATGTGGAATCCTTCTCCTTTATATTGAACATAAGAATCTTCGACCCACGTTCCGGCCCGGATCATATCTGGAGTAATTTGGCCAATCCCTCTGACTACATGTGCTGTCACGCCATATGTCAGAGTACGAGTTTCGATCTCGGACCTTCCCGCTTCGGTGATCTCGAAGCTCCAAGATTTCTGGGCCTTAGATTCCACTAGCCCCCTGCTCTTCAAAACTTTCAGGGCCCCTTCATCCAGGGCCGAGGCGCTGGTCGCGCCCTGGAAGCTGAGCGCCTCCAGGATCTCCTCATCTTTTCCGGCGGGCGCGTCCCCCGTCGGCTTGATCTTTCCAGCCTCAACATTGGCCCAGCCCTTCTTTTTCAGCCAGCCGATACCGACTTTGAGGGAGGAATCTTTGATCTCCGATATGGGAACTCCATCGGCCCCGGCGATCTCGAGAATCCTCCTCTCGGGAAGGCCGATCTCGGCGTACCGGGCCCCCTCTTCGGTGAGGGCGTAGACTTCCTCCACCTTCTTGTCCAGGCTTATCAAACCCTTCTCGGCGAGCCCCTCTGCCGAGGAGATGACCGAGACCTCTTTGATTTTGAGCTTCTCGGAGATCTCTTTAGGGTCGGTGAGCCCCTCCAATATCTCTTTCAGCACCTGCCTGTCCCTTGGTGACAGTGCGGACAGCTTATCATCTTGCGATGGCATAATGATCATCCCGCGAAATCGTGATTTTCAAGGGTAGGCAGATACAGGACCATATATTAAACCTGCCCGCCCCGAAGTTTCGAACACTCAAGAATGTACAAAAAACAGTTGATAGAGAAAGAAAAAGGATACGAGAAAAAAGGCAGCTCAAGGGACTGGGTAGCTCTCCAGCTCCTCCAGAGCTCCCAGCACCCCTTGAACTGACATCTCCATGAACCTCTTCCCCTTCTCCTTGGAAGCTTTGGAGGGGTCGCCCATGACACCGTTTCCCATCAGGTGCCTCACATCCCTCATGACCAGGTATCTCGGCCTGGGAGGAAAGTGCTTTTCGGGAAGGCCTCGCACCAGGTCTTCCCGGATGACCAGCATCCTCGAGGTCTCGATCTCCCCGGCATGGCCGTCTCCCGGGGTCTCGACGTCAGACGTGTCGATCAGGTCGAAGTCGGAGACTAGGCTCACCCCGAGGTCTCTTGCGGCAACGGCTCTCTCTGAGGCCTCCTTGAGGGCTGCAAGGTGCTGCCCACCCGCATGGCCCGTGAGGATCAGGACCCTCTCGAACCCGGAGTCGCGAAAGGCGAAGAGGAGGTCGAGGACGAGGGTCCTCAGCGCCTCGGGGCTGATGGAGATCGTCCCCGGAAAGCCCCGGGTCGACCTGCAGACCCCGTAGTGGACGGGAGGAGCTACGAAGACGGGCCTTCTCCGGGCCACCTCCTTTGCCACCTCCAGGGCCTGGATCGTATCGGTGAATGTGGGAAGGTGGGGGCCGTGCTCCTCGGTCGCCCCCACCGGCAGGATCACGGTTCTTGTCTTCTCAAGGCCCGCCTCGATCTCCGTCCAGGTCATCTCCGCGAGGAGCATCATATCTCGATCGAACTCCCGGTGATAACGGCTCCTTCAGGGACCCGAACGTCGTACTGGACGCTTCCCACCATCAAATTGTAAGGACCGAGAGGTCCTGTATCGAAGTTTGTGCTCCAGTCGGCGGGACCTTCGGTGGAGTAAGGCACCACGAGAGAGAACTTGCCGTCGGAATCGGCGACGTTGGACTGCTTATAAACGAAGTTTCTCCCCCGGTTGGTCGTGATCGGAACGGAGATGACGACCTCGGTCCCAGGTGAGGCCTCGCCGGAGATGGTCGCTCCCGAAACGTGCTCGAAGATCTTTACGTACTTCTGGCCGTTGGAAGTGACCGAGCTCTCTGACTCGTGGACCAGCCTATAGTGGCCCAGGGCCTCCAGAGGCACCGAGGTCATGACCGGGCTCTGGGATACGACTTCCGCTGCCGCGTAGCCTTGTGCGAGGCTCTCGTTCACGCTCTCGAGAAGCTCCTGGTAGTTTCGAGACCGCTTCTGAGGCTCGACGGAGATGCCGCCCTGACCATCGGAGCGGAAGGCAACAGTCCAGCCATCCTGAAACTCGGCCTCGGTCCCATCGAAGAAGTGGAGCCTTGCGACCATCGTTTTGAAGTAGGGCGTCCTGTAGATCGTGATCGCTTGGCCGTCCTGCCAGTAGTTGAACTGGTACTCGCCGGGATAGATGTTGCTCCAGGCGGCGATGGCGTGGAACTTGCCCATGGCCATCTCGACGTCTGTGATGACGTATCTGGTGTTGGAGTAGGCTGACCTGTTCTCGTCGAGGCCCGCCAGGATCGCCTCGGCCTCAGCCTCGCTCTGGGCCAGGAAGAAGGGCGACGATCCGGGCTTTTCGGTCTCCATGCTCCCAATACCCTGCTGGAAGGGGTTGGCGTTCGGGATCCTGTGACCGATCGTCTCAATCCAGTGGCCATAGTCCCACCAGGACATAATCCCATAGGCAGAATCTGGGTAAGAGAACTCCTCGCACGCAGGTGGCTTTTCGTAGATGGTGTAGATGTCCATCCCCGGGTCGGGGGTGTTACCCTCTAGCCACGCCACGGAGTCGTACCAATCAGACTGAATGGGGCCTACATGATACTCCGAGTGGAAGCTTCCGATATAAGCTCCCTGGACCGTCCCAAACATGGCCGGATAGACGAAGAGGAGCGAGAGGATGGCGACGACCGCGACGTTGGTCAGAAGAAGGTTTTGGTCCAGCCCCTCTTTGGAAGATCCTCTCGCCATCCTGACAAGGGCATCCTCGGCCTCCAGGAATCGGGTCTTTTCCAGAATAACCGATCCCAGGTACCCAGAGAGGAAGGCGACGTTGACGGCATAGTAGTAGGCGAACCTGTTCTGGGCGAAGGTGAGGGCGAGCATCATCAGCGTCCAGACCACGATCAGCATCTCTGCATTCCGACTATCGTCTCGATAGTACCGGTGGAGGATGAGGGGCAGGGCCAAGAGGGTCAGCCAGAAGGGAGAAAGGAGGGGTACCAGGCCCGGGAAGTTCCTCTGGACGCCGTACCTCTCGAATATCGGGGACGCCTCCGATACAGTGGCAGATCCGCCGGTCCTGGGCTGGAATATGCTCAAACCGCTCATGACGGATCCTGTGAGCTGGGGGGCGACCAACATGAGCATCCCAAATCCCAGAACGATCGAGCCCACAACTATCAGGGGGAAGTACCGCCTATCCATCCCGCGCTGGGCGAGCAGCCCCGAGCAAAAGGCGAGAAACAGGAGGAAGGCCGTCCCCAGAATCAGCATCGTCGGCTGGAGCATCGAGTACGCGCTGGATGCAAAACCGTTATCCAGCCTGACGAAAGGCAAGATCAAAAGCAACGTGATGAGGAACGTTACAGTTCCTGCTATCGTCAGGTACTCCAAATTTTTCCCTCTAAGGTGATCGACGATGCTCTGAATTGTGATGAAGACGAGCAGCACGCCGATGAATAGATGACCAGCCGCCCATGCGTCCATGTAGAGGCCGAGGAAGAGGCCCGCAAAGAGAGAGTATAGTAGAGGCTTCTTCAAACTGGCTAGATCGCCTCCGCGAAGAGAGGCGAAGGTGAGCTTTCCGGAACCCGATCGGACCGCGAGCATGAAGAAGAGCAGCGCAGTGGTGCTGAGGAGGACCTCGGCGACGTGGTGGTCGGTGAACCCTATGATAGATCGCGACAAGAACTGGCCCGGCAAAACAGCGATCATGACCGCGCCCATGAAGCCCGCCGTCCGCCCTCCGAGTTCGCGCCCTATGAAGTAGACTGGAAAGATGAGAAGGGCACCCAGGACGGCCGGAAAGATCGCGCCCACCACCTCAATGGTATGCATGCTGGGGTTTCCAAGACCTGCGATGTAAGAAAGAACGGCGATGGACCAGCTGTTGAAAGGTCCGAAGGGAGTTACCGTCCCTTGGGGGAAGAAGGTCATGGGATCAAACCAGGGACGCTGGAGGTTGAAGACGGTGCTCTTGGCCAGCATCATGTGATACCAGGGATCGTTACCATCGAAGAACACTGAGTCTCCGACAAGGACACGAGACATGGGTCTGTAGACCCTCAGGTAGAGCGAGAAGAGGAACACCAGAACAAGGCCCGCGTAGATGTAAAGATCGTGGATGCGTTCCAACACCCGCCTTTTAGGCGCGGGCCGATCCTTCCTCTCCGCGCTCTTTTTTTTCTCCTTCACCGATTTCTTGGTCATCGAGCCGGAAGAAACTAGTTCAATCCAGATAAACATTTTGAAGCCGGTGAGGCGTTGCTTGGGGATTGGAGGAAGTGGGCCTTAAGGGACAGAAAAGATTCATATGAGTCAAACTGGCGGCGGCGCACCCCGCAGCAAGCTGCGGGGTATGTTTCGCGCCGCCGCCTTGGTCGTCCTGGCTTGTAGGACGGCTTGACAAACACGTTCAATTATTTCTACCGCTTGAGATTGTCCCAAATACGTGAACACAGCAATCGTTTGTCGGTTATATGCTCATCCCCGCAGCAAGCTGCGGGGTATTCATTAAAAATAAATATCCCTTTTCATCGAAGCTGAAAAAGATCTCCCTTATCCAGTTATGATTTTCCGTCTTCATAGCCTATCCAGTCCACAACCGATCGACAAGACGCTGACAAAACCTGGAGTATCTATGGGCAAGACCGCGAAGATCGCCATGGCCAATTCCCTGAAGAGATATCTGGACAAAGGTCACCAGCCTCCGTAGACTATGAAGGAGCTGGCCAAGCCCAAGAGCTTTTCATCGAATATTTTTCCGTCGGGAAAGAGATCTGCAACATCTTGTCTTCTCAGCAGCCGGACCGATTTCGCGGCTTTTGTAGCTTTCTCTTTGTCAGAAATTCTTGGATGCCAGCGGCGGATCAGGAAGACCTTGAGAGAAAGAGGAAAGAACTGAAAGAAGGGAAAGAGATAATGGGGCTCGAAGGGAAAGCTGCGGTTTGGGGTCTGGACGAAGTATCTTTTCCCCACCCGCATCACCTCTTCGGCCATCTGGCGCTGCTCAGCGGGTCCTCCCACGTGCTCAATAACGGAGTTGGAGAAGGCGACGTCGAAAGCTTCATCCCCAAACTCGCTCATGTCCCTGGCGTCCCCGACGACGAGACTGATGTTGGAGTGGTGGCCCCCCGTTTTGGACAGGTTCAGAATTGTTATCTGATAGTTCTCGTCATCTGCAAAGCCCATCCTTTCCCAGAACAGCTCCGTTCCGCCTACGTCGATAATCTTCACTGGCCTTGGAAGGGGTGACATCAGATCCTTGAAAAGAGCGATCCTCCTGAGCCTGATCTTTGTTATGACCGAACTATCTTTACGAAAGTCAACCATGTCCGTTAAAAGGTCTCTTATCAACTGCACCACCCATTATTCCCATCGCCGCGATTTATGCCTTACAAATGCCATCCTTTCATTATATAGATCACTTATTCATCAGCTTTTCTCATATCGATCTTTCTCATTCACCCGGAGATCTGAGGGAAGACCGCCCAAAAGGTCAAAGGTTAAAGCTTAAAACCTTTGGGGCGTTCTTAGGTTATCGGAGGGATTTTGTGAAGAAAATGACCGAAATTAAGGGACTTGGCGGAATGTTGAACGGATTTAGAGATCTGGTGAAGGACGCCGAGAGCATAACCTTCGTCGGGACTCCAGGCTTCTGTACGCCTTTCGCCGAGTTTCTGGCCTTTCCCATCAGAGACAAGAAGCTCGCCTTCGTCCCGAACCTGAAGATCGAGAAGACGAGAAAGATGGTGGCCACAGAGTACGGAATGGAGCTGGGCGATGCCACCAGCCCAGACGCCGACGTGGTGGTGATCCTGGGAGGAATGGCGATGCCGAAGATCGGGGTTAGCATCGAGGAGATGGCCGATCTTCTCGGGAAGATCGAGCACAAGAAGCTCATAGGGGTCTGTTTCATGGGGATCCTTGAGCAGGCAGGATGGTGCGGAACCCCAGCCTTGGGCTTCGATTACGTGATGAACACCACCCTCATGGGCGACATCTCCGGAGAGTAATCGTCCCCGACTCCTGCAACGCCTTCTAAGAAAGGGCAGATCTGACTTAAATAAAAACGAGTTCTAAGTTCCGAAAGAAGGAAAAATTGGTTTCTGGTGGGCCCGACGCGATTCGAACGCGTGACCTCACGGTTATCAGCCGTGCGCTCCAACCATGCTAAGCTACGGGCCCGGCAGCTTTTCTGATTGAGCCACCCCTTAATAACAGTTTCCCTAGACGGGCTCAGATCTGATAGCTGAAGTGAGCCGCCCCATACTCATCTTTGAAAGAGAAGGTCGTTTGGACCGCGGTAAAAAGCTCGCCACCGCCGCCGGATTCGCCGCCCAATTTTTCGCTTGCCTCTGCCAGATAGTGGTGAATTTGACCTTTCGACAGACTTAAATCTTCAAGGGACGAGGAACTGGAGGTGATACTGGGATGGCCGACGCTGAAATTGAGAACAAAGAAGAACTTGCAGGGCTCTACGACCTGGCGATCCCCATCGGGATGCCCCTGAGCGTAATCCAGGATCTGGTGGACAACTTCGAGCTGGAGCCGGTGAGGCGAAACGCCAAAGTCGGCCTCATAGACGGCGATACCGAAGAGAGGGAGATACTGGTCCTCCGGGGCGATCTGGAGACGGTCAAGGCCGCAGAGAAGCACATGTTCGAGGCGCTCGACAGGAGAGTTGCAAGGTGGGATAAGAATGAGCGTTCCGATCGCTACAAGGAGGCGTACGACAAGAGCGCCGAGAAGAGAAGGCAGATGGTGAAAGAGAGGATCGCTGAGAGGAAGGACGAATCCGTCGATCTGATCTGAAAAACCTATTTCGTTCTTCCTCCTTTCAGAGAACGCCCATCATCTTGTGGGCCTGGGGTATGACCACCACCTCACCCAAATGCTCCGATGCAGCCTCGTGGAAGAGCATCAGCTTTTTCGCCTCCGGCTTTTGAACTCCCGAAGCTGGCTGGAGCACCAGGGTCGCTTCGAGGCCTCCGAGACGCGGGCAGAGGCTTTCAATCTCTTCAGCAGATGTAGAATCCAGGATCACAGCCTTGGCTATGGTGACAACCCCCGCCCTGGATGCGTCCTCGATGCAGGCGATCTCGTTTTCAACAAGACGACTAAGTCGGCCGGGCGGGCAGGCTTTGTGGCTTGGAAGCTTGATGTCGACGGCCGCAAAGTCGATCCAGTCGATCAGCCTTGAGAAGCGATTTCGAGAAAATCCGTTCGTCTCGAAGTATACGGGCAGTCCTTCCGCGACGCAGCTCATCGCCAGGGCCCGGGCGAACTCCGGCTGGCAGATAGGCTCGCCTCCGGTTATCGAGATGCTATGGGTGCCGACGGTCCACAGGGCTAGAATCTGCTCCATCGTCCAGCTCAGATTTACCGGGTTTTCGGCCTGCCGGAAAAGGCCCGAACCTGGAACTTCGACTCCGCAAAATTTGACTTCACGACGAAACCTCGGGGTATCGCAGTAGGAGCAGGAGAGGTTGCAGCCCGCGGTCCTGACAAAGACCTGCCTCCTTCCTATCAGGGGGCCTTCGCCCTGAAAAGAGGAGAAGATCTCACCTAGAAAGCCGATCTCATCGATACTCTGTGGGGTCAACCACGCCCGCCTCCAAAAAGCCGAACCTTCGGTGCTGACACGCCTCGCACTCTCCGCAGTGGACTTCGCCTTCTCGGTAGCAGGACCAGGTGAGCTCCATGGGAGCGTCGAGCTCTGACCCCAGCCTCACGATATCGGGCTTGAGGAGGTTGACAAGGGGAGCCTCGATTCGAGGCGGTCTGCTGAAGGAGGCGACCGACTTTTCCAGTAGAGAGTTGAACCGCTCCACGAACTCAGGCCTGTTGTCCGGGTAAGATCTCCCCTCCTCGGCGTTGAAGCCGACAAAGACGCACTCCACCCCGATCGCCTCGGCGTAGGCTGCAGCCATAGACCCGAAGACGAGGTTTCTGCAATATACCCAGGTGGAGGGCGTAGCTTTAGGGCTTTGGATGTCCACCTCGCCGCCCGACGGGATGGGCGCCTCAGCCGTGGTCAGTGGCGTCATGTTCTCAAATAGGTCCGTCCGGGCGAACCTGACCTCGGATGCGCCTAGGGATCTTGCGATCTCCTCGATGGCCCTTTTTTCCCTCCTCTCGGCCTTCTGGCCGTAGAGGACGTGGAATATGTGGACGTCGAAGCCGTCATGTTTTGCTTTAGCTGCTGCCACCGTCGAGTCGAGGCCTCCGGAGCATAGACATACCGCCTTCGGCTTCATTCGATCATCACCCACTTGTTCTTCCCCTCCCAGAGCTTCACCGAGACGAGGCTTGCGGGGGTTTCGAGGAGGCAACTCTCAAGGCCGGTCTTTATGTGCTCCGCGATCCTCTCCGCCGTGGGATTTGGGAGAATCTCGTTCAGATCGCGATGGTCCAGCTCCTCCAGGACCGATTTCAAGATCTGCTTCAGGTCGTAAAAGTCCATCAGAAAGCCGCTTCCTTCGTCCACCGGCCCCTCTAAGACCACCTCCACGTCGTAGGTGTGGCCGTGAACCCTCGCGCACTTGCCGTCGTAGTTCGGAAGGCGGTGGGCGGCGTCGAACTCCAGGGTGAGCCCCATCTTCATTCCTCCCCCTCCTTCAGCCTGCCCTGGCGGCGGTCTATCTCGTCAAGCTGGTCCAGCATCTTCCGGAGAGCCGTCCGGACGGCGTCGGAGAAGGTTACGAACTTTCCGTCGTCGCCGACGTGGCGGTTGACGTCGTCTATTATGTGTTGGGGAATCTCCACAGATATCTTGGGCACTATAATCCTCCAGTATTCCTGGAGGAATATCCGAGTATTATTAAAGCTTTCTCGGTCAGGGCTCTACCGATTCCAGTATCTCACGGGGGGCCCCGGCCAGGGCCACCAGCCCCTCAGCCTCCATGAAGTGAAGCCTCGCCGGGACGACGAGGATGTGAAGCGGCCCACCGAGATCATGCTCTGCGAGCCTCGGGAGCCAGTCGGCCAACACATTGGCGTAGTCGGAACCGGCCCTCGCCACGCCGACGCCAAGGGTGGATACGAGCCGATCACCTCCAGAGATCTGCTCCATCTCCAGGAGGAGAGCTGCCCCTTCGCTGGCGGTCATGTACCTATCCGTCTGGATGTCCAGGAAGAGAAGGGTGTGAAGGTCCCTCTCGAGGTTATCGACGACGACGTCGTAGGGGCTTGTTGCAACGATCCTCTTTCCACCTGCGACGTAGGGGTAGGGTATGGAGGTGGACCTTCCGAACCGATAGTTCTGAAGGCCGGTAAGCCCTGAGACGGCGGTGACGATGGAGGAGGAGTGGACAACCCGGGTCTCGATCCCCATCTTGAGGGCCCGGAGCCGGAGGTCCAGGTGGGTCGTCGAGATCATGGGGTCGCCTCCCACCAGAAATGCGACCTTCTTCTCCCTGGCTTCGGCCATCCACTCCTCGGGGCTCGTCTCCACCTCCTCCCGGCTAAGAAGGCGGACTTCTTTGCCGTAGAATCCAGCGAGCTGCTCCGGTGAGACGCCCATCAGCCTTGAGGTGTAGAACTCGGCATAGATCAGGTCGGCGTCTTTGATCGTCTCAAGCCCCCTCACTGAGACGTCTTTTTCGTCGTAGAGGCCCAGGCCAACAAAAGAGAGCATGCTGCTACACCTAGCGCCATGAGGCTTAAAGGGCGCGGCCGGCTCAAAAAGCGGCTGGCAAAGGCTAATATGCGTTAGACTCCGAATAAATTCTCATGATCGGCAGGACGACCCAGGTTGTGGATTGCCGAGAGAGCATGGGGCTTGCCAAGGGCGGCGGCCTCGCCCAGCGCGGGACCCTCTCTGAGGCCTCCAGACCAGACGTAATCGCCATCGCCATGTCGCCGGGGCGAAGGCACATAACCAAGCCCGTCTGCGAGATCACCTACGGCCTCCGGCGGGAGGGGGTCCAGACGAGCGTCCTCGTCCTGGAGTCGGGGGCGGGAGTTCCGGAGAGCTTCCCATCGGCTTCCAGGGGGTTTGGACCCACCTTCGGCCTCACCCCCAAGGAGATCGAGCAGATCGAGAGGCACAAAATCGCCGTGATCCACCTCGGGAACATCAGGTCTCACGTCGTCTACAAGGCGAAGGACGTTTTGGCCCTGGCGGATGTACCGGCGGTGATCGTCTGCCAGAGCCCCGTCGACTTCGAGGACTTCGCGAAGGTGGGGGTGAAGACCAGGCTGGTGATGCCCCCAAAGAACAAGGTTGAGACGAGAGGCACCGTAGTCGACATCGTCTATGGCGTCACCAGGGGCGCGACCTGTCAGAGGGAGAAGCTCAACCGGCTCGCCAAGGTCCTCAACCACCACCTCGCCCAGATGGAGAGGGAGGAGAAGAGGAAGCGAGAAGAGGAGGAGCTGCCCGAGGCTGAACGGCGGGCGAGGGCAAAGAAGAAGGCGGAAGAGACGAAGGCGGGAGCTGGAATGAGCACCTCTTTCTTTTAAAGGAGAGCTGGAAAAGGAGACGGACTCGACGATCAATCGGAGAGGATCATAGCCGGAAGCCTGGAGATGGAGACGAAGATGAAGCTGGTGATACTCCTGGGAGACGGGATGGCAGACCATCCCATCGAGGCGCTGGACGGAAAGACACCTCTGGAGGCGGCGGAGACCCCCAACATGGATCGGATCGCCCGGGCTGGCAGAGGCGGCCTCGCCGTGAACGTCCCCGCAGGCATGCCGCCGGGAAGCGACGTTGCGAACCTCTCGGTGATGGGCTACGACCCAAAGAGGTACTACAGCGGTCGCGCCCCCCTGGAGGCGGCGGCGATGGGCGTCCCTCTCGGGTCCGAAGACGTCGCCTTCCGGTGCAACCTGGTCAACGTCGACCTCGACGAAAGAATCATGGTCGACTACAGCGCGGGTCACATCTCCTCAGAAGAGGGGCGCGAGCTGATCGCGGCTATCACCAAAGCCAATCCCAAAACAAAGCTATATCCTGGCGTAAGCTATCGAAATCTCCTGGTACAGGAGAAGAACGACGGCCTTGCGGCAATCTGCACGCCGCCCCACGACATCTCCGGCCAGCCGATTGACAGCCACCTGCCGAAGGGCGAGGGCTCCGAAGTCTTGCGCGAGATGATGCTCGAATCGATCTCCGTCCTCACAAAACATCCGATCAACCTGCGGCGCGCGCGAGAAGGAAAGCGCCCCGCCAACATGATCTGGCTCTGGGGACAGGGGAAGGCGCCGTCGATGCCAAAGTTCAGAGAGATGTGGGGGATCGAGGGCGCGGTGATCTCCGCCGTCGACCTCCTCAAGGGGATGGGGGTCTACGCGGGGCTTGAGGTGATCGATGTCCCCGGAGCCACCGGAGTTCTGGACACCAACTACGAGGGAAAAGTCGAGGCCTGCCTCGACGCCCTCGACCGGGTCGACTTCGTCTACCTCCACGTCGAGGCCCCGGACGAGATGGGCCACGACGGCAAGCTCGACGAGAAGATCGAGGCGATCCGCCGCTTCGACAAAAGAATTGTCGGCCCCGTCCTCGCCGGTCTTGAGAAGTCCGGCTCCGACTGGCGCGTCCTCGTACTGCCCGACCACCCCACCCCCATCTCCATCAGGACCCACACCGCCGAGCCCGTCCCCTTCGCGATGATGGGGGCATCGATCGAACCCGACGAGATGATGGCCTTTTCCGAGCGGGAGGGTGCACGCGGCGGGTACGGCACGATCGACGGGTGGAGGCTGATGGGGATGATGGTGGAGAGGTGATAAAATGGGAAGATATACTCGACAAATGAATGAAGATTTAGAGAGGAAAATTAAAACATATATCGCGGAACGGGAAGAGGCTTATTTATCAGAATTTGCCTCTAAAAGCGATGAGGGGAGGAGAAGAATACAGGAAGATTATGATGATATTCGGGCAAAGTATTCACGTGACTGTGATAGGATAATGCATACCCATGCTTATTCAAGATACATCGATAAAACTCAGGTATTCTTCTTAGTGGATAATGATCACATTACACACAGAGTACTCCATGTCCAACTTGTCTCAAAAATAGCAAGAACAATAGGGCGGGCTCTTAAGTTGAATGAAGACCTCATTGAGGCGATTTCACTGGGGCATGACATAGGACACGTACCATATGGACACCTCGGAGAATGTTATTTATCAGAGTTATGCAAGAAAAATGGTATCAAAGGATTCTATCATAACGCCCAAAGTGTTCAGTTCCTCGATGTACTCGAAAATCGCAATCTAACACTTCAGGTACTTGATGGAATCTTATGTCATAATGGCGAGGTACATAATCAAAAATTGACACCAAATAGAGACAAAGACTGGGAAATGTTTGAAACAGAAATTGAAGGCGTAAAGGAGGGTAAGGACTTCGCCCCAATGACTTTGGAAGGATGTGTTGTAAGATTTGCAGATAGGATAGCATATTTAGGAAGAGACGTCCAGGATTCAATAGAGATCGGTCTTATGAAAGATGCCTCAGAAGTTCCAGAAAAATGTAAAACCCAGATAGGAGTTAATAATGATGAAATAATAAATACACTTATCATAGATCTTGTCGAGAATAGTTACGGAGAAGACTTCATAGCTTATTCAAAGGATGTATCAGATGCTATTGATCATTACAAAGAGTTTAACTATAAAAATATTTATAAAAATCCCAAATTATTAAACGAGAATGGTAAGATCGAGCGCATGTTCAAACTACTCTACAACACATTTCTATATGATTTAGAGAGTGAGAACAGGAAGTCTAAAATATATGAATATTTCGTCGATATTTCATGGATAAAAAATCAGGACCGTTTAAATAATGCTGAGAAAGTTCGAGATTATATCGCAGGTATGACGGATAGATTTTTCGAGATGAATTTTAAAGAGATCGTTTTTCCCACAAGAGTTAGCACGTATAAAGATAAGGAGGCATAGATATATGTTGCGTATATATATAGCAGCCCCATTATTCTCTGATGCGGAGATAAGATACAACGAACGTTTAGATGAATTTCTTGCCGAATTAGGGTATAAAACATTTCTACCACAACGCGATGGCTACAAGTTGTCAGAGTTATTAGCTAATGGATTCTCTATATCCACATCCATGAAACAAATTTTTGAGAGGGATGTGGAAGAAATTCGAAAATCTGACATATTAGTAGTTATTTTAGATGGTAGAGTCCCCGATGAAGGTGCTTGTGTCGAAATAGGATACGCTTATGGAATTGGAAAAGAGTGCATTGGTCTAAAAACAGATTCAAGAGCTCTTATGTCTGATTTAGATAATCCACTAATCGTAGGGGCCCTAAAAAACAGGGTCGCGAGAAATTTTGATGAGCTGGGAGAATTCCTTAGCCAGATAAAAGGGGATAATCTGAACGAATCGTCCCAAAGTAGAATAAACGCTGCAGAGTGTTCATCATTAGAGTAAAGGTATGTGTTTAGCTCCACCCAATCAGCATCAATAAATCGATTTCTTGATGTCAGGTATGGTCACATCAAAAGGCAAATTCGAATCTGCAAAGGCAATAGATACGGGTTTTAGAGTTGGGCAAATTAGATGGACCTCTGCCTTACTCAGAGAAACCAGCATCAATGGAACTGATCGCAAGAGCTAAACACGTACGAGTAAAGATATTTATATAGACTGCACGATGGACCTCTTCTTGCAACATAAGCCATCGAATGATTCTCTGCCACATGAATAAGAGGTAAATATGGCCGCTCGAAGAATCACGATCGACGTGCCCGAAAAGGTGCTCCTGTCTGAGAAAACCGACGAGAAGGCCTTCGGGCGTGAGATGCGCATTTTGGCAGCGGTCAAGCTCTACGAGCTCGGACGACTCTCCTCCGGGCGAGCTGCGGAGCTTGCAGGGATGCCACGAGTCGAGTTTCTGCTGACCCTCGAACGCTACAAGGCGTTCCCCCTCGAAGCCGAGCTGCGAGACCTGGAGAAGGCAAATGTGCGACCGCGAATCCACCAGACTGGATAAAAGACCGAACGAATAAACCTTAAATAAAAATGGGACGCACATTAGGAGATGAGGAGAATGAAGACGAAAAGTGACGAGCAGAAAAAGGGGCAGAGCTGCAAAACGGATCTCGTGCCCCCAGAAATACGTGACGAATACCGGGAAGTCACCAGCAGCCATCGGAAGCTCTTGGAGCGCCTGGCCGATAGATAGACAAAGACTCGATGCGCCGATAGAGGCTCACAGCCTTCGACTTATCCTTCTCAGCCATCCCTCGACGCGGCTTGATGCGCATTCGTAATTAGCGATTTTATGCAGCACGTCGAATATTTCATCCTCATCGCGCTCGTCGAAGTGATATCCGTACTTCCTCAAAATGATGGCAGCTAACGTAAAAGCCGTTCGTTTTTGCCCATCATAAAATGGGTGGAAATGCGCGATGCATAATGCCCATGTTGCCTTCTTAAAGACATCAGATTCAGCATTGATCCGACCGATGAGGTAATCAATTGTTCCCTCGCAAAGGACACCAGGAGCTCCGCCTCCAGTTTCAATGAGGCCATCGTGTATCGATAAAACCATATCCCTGGTTATCCTGATCATACCAACAGTGCGTGTACTTCTCAATAGATTTAACATTTCTCCATCAAGCCACGCCCTTAAGTCCAAGCTAAAAGGGGCACCCAGATGGGAGCCACACAGAAGTCCCACGCCGCCCGGCCACTACCTCTAGATCCCATCCGCCGCCCCAGCGGGGCCGCCCCTCCGATCTGGAGAATAACGCCCACGCATGAGACCCCACCATCTCCTTTTACGGAACGCGGTCGCCCGGATGGAGCCTGCCCTAGGGCTTCGCGCCGCCCGCGCAGGCTTCGCTCGGATAGGAGAAACGCTCAAAAACTGAGTCCTCGCCATCCTCGCTAGAACCCAAATGATATCCGAAGATAGACGATGTCGCTGGAAAAGAGACCGGCAAGAGGAAAATTGCCTCTCGCCGATCAGGGCGGGTTGCAGGTCCCGCAGGGGACGTATCCTGCGGCCTTCGCCTCCTCTGAGCTTGTGAACCAGACCTGGCTTCCCAGGGGGATGTTCTTCACCCATCGGCAGTCCGGGTAATGGTACGTCTTCGTATAGGCCCATCCGACGTAGAACCGCTTTACTTGGACCGTCTCAGTTACCTGGTTCGAGTCGTCGTCTTCTTCATAGGGTAGCTTCGGCGCTCCGCGATCTTCCCACCAGTCGCAAGAGCTGGACTCGTTCCCGAACTCTCTAACCTTGGAGTACCCCGAATCCTCCAGAAGCCGGTTAAAGTCCGGGGAGCCTATGGGAAGACGGTTCACCACCAGCCTGCCGTAGGGCCCGCTCCCTTCCAGGGACCGGTCGCCTATCTCCAGCCAGAGCTCCTTGTTCAGGAGGACGGAGAGGGGCGGAATGTCCTCGTTTGAGCCGACCTTCGGGACGGGAAGGGTGATCTTTGAAGCACCTCCGCCCGTCGGAATCTCGAACTCGAAGCCCGAGTCTGTAGCAGGCAGAACATTAGGATCGCTCGCATTTCCGCGATCTTCTATAGCTTCTGAATCAATAGAGACGTTCGCTTCTCGAACGAAGTCCTCCACCGGAGCTTCAGCGATCGTATCGGCAGAATCAGGATACCCCGACGCATTAGTTGAGATCAGGGACGTCAGCACCATTAACAGCGCCACGACGAGTTTGTATCGCGTTATTCTCCCCCCAGCCATATTTATCTCACGAGCTTATCAGCAAAAGCTTTCCGGGTTCCATTGACCGGCATCTTCAGGGGCCCCCTCCAGCGACGATCCGGGCCAGGAAGAATAGGAACCAGGCCACAAGGCCGAGAAATATGACGAGAAGCGCCCTCCTCGCCAGATCACCCCTCAAAGACCAAACCTCCAGTTAACTGTTCCGCCATCTGCGGGCGAGAGATTATATTCCGACATCCAAGACCCGAACCTGCCAGCACCCATGTTCATTCTCGGGGCCGAATTCTCCAAACCCCAACGTTCAACGGTTACATCAACACACTCACCGATCAATTCGATTCCTCACTCATTTAGACGCGTAGAAGCAGGACACAACGGCCACTCCGCATCGCACCCCATCGACAGAATTTATCGAAACGATATGCCGACACCTGAAGTACATTTCAATGCCCTCGGCCTTAAAGTCAATTATGACGTCTTTTCTTTAATAGTACTTAGCTCTTTTTTTGAAACTAGACCCATTGTTTATTTGGACGTGCTCAGCCACATTTGACGTCAAAACGAAAATCCAAAGCACTAAACTCGTAAATGCGATCTGAAATGACGATAGGTGAAATGAATCGAGATAAATGCAACAAAAATTTTGGGCGTAAGAGTAAGGTTGAGCAAAGACAAATTCAGAGTGAGTCTCTGCCCTAACCTCTTCTGCTAAAGCTTAAGATGGGACTACGTCGCCTAGGTCTCGTCGGTCGTCTCTGGTGGGAGGACGATGTCGCCAAGAGTCTCGTCGGTCATCTCAGATGGGACGATGTCGCCAAGAGTCTCGTCGGTCATCTCAGATGGGACGATGTCGCCGAGAGTCTCGCCCGTCGTCTCAACGGGCACCGCGGCTTCTGTCATCTCTTCTTGAGGCATTAGAACAGCGTCGATGATGTGAATCACGCCGTTGCTGCAGACCTTGTCTGCTTCAATCACCATGGCGCCATCTATCATTATGCCCTCATCGATGACCTCGATGGTGAGTTCCGATCCCTCAAGGGTCGTGACCGTTTCCATGTTGGCCAGATCTGCGGCCATGTATTCGCCAAGGGCGACGTGATAGGTCAGAATCTTGGTCAGAGCTTCGGTGTCGTTCATGTCGAGGTCTGCCACCATTGCAAAGGCATCATCCGTGGGCGCGAAGACGGTGAAGGGTCCATCGACGCTCAGGATCTCTGCAAGACCTGCGGCCTCAACTGCCGTGACCAGGGTGTTGAGATTGCCTGCATCCGCTGCCGTCTCTACGATGTTCGTAAGAACAGGCTCTGCCTCGACTTCGGGCTCAGCTTCGACTTCGGGCTCAGCTTCGACTTCAGGCTCAGCTTCGACTTCAGGCTCAGCTTCGACTTCAGGCTCAGCTTCGACTTCAGGCTCAGCTTCGACTTCAGGCTCAGCTTCGACTTCAGGCTCAGCTTCGACTTCAGGCTCGGCTTCGACTTCAGGCTCAGCTTCGACTTCAGGCTCGGCTTCGACTTCAGGCTCGGCTTCCTCGACCGCTGCTACGACCTCACAAGATCCCGTACTCGCTGCGGGGGTCCCCATCCCTATGGTGTAGGGCTGGAGCGAGCTTGATCCCATGGTGTACTGGTAGGGACTTCCCGAGCCGATGGTGTAGGCCTGAAGCCCATCGGATCCTGTTGTGTACTGATAGGGCGTTCCAGAGCCGATGGTATACGCCTGGAGGGCGCTTGGATCAATCGTGTACTGATAGGGACTTCCCGAGCCGATGGTGTAGGCCTGAAGCCCACTGGATCCCGTAGTATACTGATAGGGCGTTCCCGAACCTACGGTGTAGACCTGAAGACCACCGGATCCCGTAGTATACTGATAGGGCGTTCCCGAACCTATGGTGTATGATGGATTTGCTGAACTGCAAATGGTATATGCCATTGCTGGCGATAACGTGATGGCGACCACCAGAAGCGCCGTTGAAACCGCCAAAAATCCTCTGGTCATGTAATCCTTCCTCCGATTCCTCTCTAAACATATTCACATACTGAGCTTAAATATTCTCCCCTCTGACAAGAACCGCCCTGCTGACCGGCTCTCAAGGAACTGAGTATTCTTCACATATATAGACTTTCGTGGCCGTATTCTCAGAAAAAAAGGCCCCCGTTGACTTTTATTTTGAACTTGAAAAGAAGATTATATAAATAATTCGTGATACTTCCAGATGAGAACAGGCCGATTAGCCCTTGAGATCCATCGGCCACAACCGTCCAAAGGGAGGTCTCGATCCTTTCAGATCGGACCTAGAAGTCCGACATCTGGGATATCAAGACGTCCCACCTGCTCCTGGAACCTGGGGTATAAGTTCCGCCGAGATCGCGCTGCACCAACCCTCTGAACCCCTGATCCAAAGACCTTTTGAGCAGCTCTTTCGCCTTCTCCGGATCGTCCGAAACCAGCTCCTCCGCCAGGAACACTTTGGCATACAGGGGCTTTCCTGCCACACCTTTTAGGGTCCTGCTCAAGAGCCGTCTCCTCTCAGCATAGCTCTTATCGACCAGCTCCTCCCCGTTCAGGTAGAGAAGATCCGATGCCGCGAAGGACGGAATCGACAGGTCTCTGGGCCTGCTTTTGAGGTTGATCCTCCCGACCATCTCCGACCGGGGCAAGATCTTGCCCCCATGGACCAGGAGAAACTCACCCTCCAGGACGAAGTTCCCCTTCGCCCCCTCCACCACTTCCGCCAGGTCTTGGAGAGAAGTGGTGACGTTTCGAAGATGGCTCGAATAGATGAAAACCTGATCGTTGAACTTGTGCACCTGCACCCTCAGCCCACCGTACCTGACGACGTAAGCTGCAAGCTCCGTCCCCTTGATCGCATCGCTGGCCTGCATACCCTGTCCAACGATCATGAGCCTGACCGGATTTGGAGGTGCCAATCCCACTTCGAATATCTCGCCACGAAAGGCGTTTAGGGCCACCATCCCAAAATCAGGCAGAAGGGCGTACGCCCTCTTCACCAGAGCCTCGTCAGCGGAGAAGGCGGCCCCTATAGCCGCTGACATCAAGGAAGGTCCCAAACCCACCATCATCCTTCCCAGGACGGTCCTTGCTATGTACTTGGCTTCAATGGGGGATGCTTTCAGGAAAAGCCCCTTCAGCAGGGATTTCTTTCTGAAAAGTGACCCTCTTCCCTTTTGAGCCGAGATCTGGCGAAGGGTGTCGTAAACCTGCAGAGCATCCATCGTGGAGGTGGTTAGAGTCTGCTGGGACCGCCTCAGAACCATCATCTCTGCCAGATCTCCCAAATCGGTATGTTTCGTCTCGGGGCTTCTGCCCTGGCCAGAGAGCTCTTCCAGAGCAGCCCCCAGAATCTCGGGTCCGACCCCCATCTCCCGCGATTCCCAGGTGGGCCAGAGCTGGCCGGATAGAAGTCTGACTGTAGGTCGGAGCATCTCTGGGGGTAGGGTTTTGAGAAGGGACGCCACCGCTTCGGCCTTATCGTCTCTTCGTTCCTCCCTTCTGACCGCCTCCAGAGTTCTTGCGATCTCTAAATATGGTGGCATTGGTTTCTACCGCTTGATCTCGACTTCCTTCAGCCCCTTGACCATATCCTGAAGCTGGTCTATGGCCAAGTCCAGATCTTTCAGAAATGTCTTGGTGCGTTCTGTGGTGACCGCTCCCGGCGCCGAGGCGGCGATGAGCCCCTCCTGCTCCAGCACCCGCAGCGAGTATCGGACCTTGTGGCTGGGTATCCCGGTCTCATCAGCCAGCTTGAGTATGCCGATCGGCTCGTTCTCCACAACGTATTTCAGGATGATAAGGTGCCTTTTAAGCATCTCAAGCTCTCTTTTCACCTTCTCTGTCACCATAATTTCACATCCGGTCTTAGCACCCATAACAATATTTATTAAGCAATCTCGATGCTTTATAATTCCATCGATTGACACGGTGCATGTTATCAGTTGCGGCTCGGACTTCTCCCCCCCGATGCATCCAGAACGAGATACGCTGAAAAAAAAACTCGCATCGCCCCCTTACAGATACCTGCCAGAACTCCATCTTCACGAAAAGTACCGCCTTGACCGCCCACAGGCAATTTAGATTCAAGACCTCATAAGAACTGAACAACTCTTTATGTTTTATAAGATGCGATGTGCCAACATAATTTCCACCGAGTACGATTTTCAGCATGTCACAGTTTGTCACGACATAAAATCTAAATTATCATCAATTCTCAGTTATTTTGAATCAACAGATTCATATACGAGGGATCCCTTGCTTAAAGTATAAAATCAAGGAGATTCGGAAGTTAAGTGATACTCCAAGAGAGCTTTCTGAGGCTAAGATGCATGGTGGTCTGAATATATGCGAACCTTAAACTCGGAGTTTGACCTGGCTCGGCTTACGCCCTGCGACGAAGAGCTGGTCGTCGCCTTCGTGCCCACAAACCGCGACATTTATAGAATACTCCAGGCCTGTCACAAGTTGAAAACCATTTACATTCACCCTGACAACTTTAAGGAGATGCCCTGTGTAGGCCAGACCCTCCTTTACATGCAGAAGGTGGAACTGGTGGTGGACGGCGACGTCCACAAAAACTCGTCTAAACGGGTAGACTACAAAGCCCAGAACCGAGAAGAAAACCCATCCAACACTCGCCTTTCCAGGCTTGTTATGGTCGCCCGCTGACCTCGTATCCAAATCCCGATATTCCCGGGCAGCTCTTTTCATGCGGGCCTTTTACAACAAGAAGCACCAGGCAGGTTATTTCAGATATCCGTCCGCCTTCTCCTGAGGAAGTCTATACCGTGCTTGGAGACAACCCGACTCTGTTTAAAGTCCTCTTTGCCCAGGATCTGAGGGGATGATACGCCGGTTACTACCAGCATCGTCCTGATGGTATTATCGAGACTGGGATCGATTTGGGCCCCCCAAATGATCCGAGCATCTGGATTGATCCTGTCATAGACCTCTTCCACCACAGCCTCAGCATCGGATATCGACATGTTCGAACCGCCCACTACGTTGACCAGCGCCGAGGTCGCGCCCGAGATGTCCACGTCCAAAAGGGGGCTTCTGAGGGCTTTGATCACCGAATCTTTGCTCTTCATCTCGCCTTCGGCCTCGCCAAGACCGATCATGGCGACGCCTCCGTTGGACATTATGGTCCTGACGTCGGCGAAGTCCAAATTAATCAGCCCCGGCCTTGTGATGAGCTCCGTTATGCCCTTGACCGAACGCATCAGCACCTCGTCCGCCACCTTGAAGGCCGCCTGAAGGGGCAGATCGGGAACAACTTCCAACAACCGATCGTTGGGGACTACGATGGCAGTGTCCGAGACCTCTCGGAGCCGTTTCAGCCCCGCGTCGGCGTTGGCCATCCTTATGGCCCCTTCCGCAGCGAAAGGCAGCGTCACCACCGAGATCGTGAGAGCGCCCATCTCCCTTGCGACCTCCGCAACGACCGGAGCAGCCCCGGTCCCCGTCCCCCCTCCAAGGCCGCAGGTGATGAAGACCATGTCCGCCCCCTCCACGGCGGCCCTGATATCATCGATGCTCTCCCTGGCCGCCTCCTCGCCGATGGAGGGAAGGCTTCCCGCACCCAGCCCCCGGGTCGTGCGTCGCCCGATCAGAAGACGCCTATCCGCGTTTATGTGGAGAAGGTGCTGAGCGTCGGTATTCATGGCGAAGAGCTCCGCGCCCTCTATCCCGGTCTCGGCAAGCCGCTCAATGGTGTTGGACCCACCGCCACCGCAGCCGATTACCTTTATAACCGTCGTGAGCTGTTCGAGAACCGCGACGAGATCTTCGTCGTTCTCCCTGGCTCTCGACGGAGCTCTCCTGATATCGATATCTTCGTCGCTTTCCATGGCTCTCGACGGAGTTGTCCGGCCCTCGAGCTCAGCCCTGTTAAGAGCCTCATCAATAATCGACTTCAAGACCATCACCTGGGCTTCTTCGTTCTTGAATCTAGCAGCTTATTGGTATATGGATTTTTTCATAGTAAGCTGGAAATAGCTGTCGAAAACCTCAATCCCTAGCTTACTATATTAACTCATGGTAAAGACCTCTTATGCCCTCATAAAATTTGAGGGAGACGTCGGCGTGGCCCCGGGCCACCGTGCCGATATACGTAGTGCAATCTTTACATCGGCTACCGACCTATCGATCACACCCAAGACCGTTCCTGCCCCTTCAACCTTTATCCCTTCAAGCCCTCCTGCGACTCTCGTTGAGGGCGAAGACCATCGCCCCGAACCCCAGGCTGATGCTGACCAGCTCGATTAAGGATCCCGCATAAGGAACGAGAAAGAGGAGGCTCAAAACCACGTAACCCAAGATGAAGGCGGACATCTCACCCCAAGTCTGGTTGAGGGCTGATACGATCCATCTGCCCAGGCTGAAGGAGACGAAGAGGTTTGCGAGCAATAAGGCGGCGATCAAGAGCGCCAAGAGGAGGAGCCCCAGAGGCAGACCTACGACGCTAATCATCGAAATGACCACCAGGATCATTGAAGCTAACATGAGCCCGAAGCCAAAAAGAGCCTTGACCGGCGGAGATTTCTTGATCTCTCGATCGACGGCAAAGACGCCTCCTGGAAAGAGCCTCAGGATTATCAGGCCGACGATCAAAAACCCCAGGATCATGAGAATGCTGAAGGTGGAGATGAAAGCCTCTGGCTTACGAGCTGTCTCATCCTCCTCCACCATCTGGAACTTCACATCGCCCGCGGTTCCGGCGTTCTCGAAGCTTCCGGCGTTGACCCAGAGGGTTCCCGCCACGTTGCCAGCGTTGTAGACGTCGCCACCGGAGATGGCGGCGTCCCTTCCTATCTCCGAGGAGGAGAGGATCCTGACCGTCCCCCCGGCCATCACCACATTCCTCTCGACGTCGCCTCGGAGGTTGATGGTCCCGCCGGCGGCCACGATCTTTCCGCCAACATCTGAGTTGAGGTCGACCTCGCCACCCAAGACGACCAGATCGCCCTTTATCGGGGCGTCAACGTTCACACTTCCTCCCACGATGACGGCGCTATCCACCGGAGCGTTGACGTAAACGGTGTCGCCTCCGGCGAAGAGATCGTCTTCCACGGGGGAGTCGATGGTGACCACATCACCGCTCATGTACTCCAGAGCATCTGCAGATGGGGATAAGGCCAAGATCGATATAAGAAGCAGGACATATAACCATCTCATTTGAATCACGTTTCTAAAATGGATTTTATAGAATAAATAAATTATGTTTCGAAAGTGCTTTACGGCAACTAAACAAAAAGCCGCAATTGGCAATTCGAAGATAGCCAAAAAAGTGGTTTGAGATCAAGACGGAGGTCGCAGTTTCAGCGTGCCCCTTTAATTGGATACCTCGTAGGTCACCACAACCTTGGATCTGACCACCAACATTCCCGGCTCAGGGGAGGTTTCCTCCTCCAGTCCTCCCAGCATCCCCGCCCAGGAGAAATCGAAGATATCCATCATCCCGAGGTCCAACGGATCGAAGCCAGCAGGTTGCTGGTAGACCGCGGGGCACGACGGCTCGAATATCTCCAGCCTCTTTCCGAGGTGGAAGCCCGCGGCAGAGGCGAGATCTTCGGCATCGTCTTCGGCGTCCCCGATGGCCCTTTGCCTAGCTTCGGCCACAGCCTCGCTGGCGTCCTCCAGAGCATACCCGGATATGACAGCCTCAGCTCCTTCGGCCCTGGCGGCCTCGATGGTCCTGTTGATCATGCCGTCATCTTTCGCGTCGAACCTGATGGTCACCTGATCCGTCACACGGCTCACATTCTCAGCGACGATCACGCAGGTGGAGTTATCGCAAACTCTGCTCCTGGCCGTTATTCTCTGGACGCTTCTGCCGCGGCCCGACTGGACGTCATCTCTCTTCACACCGGCATCAACCAGAGCCTCCATCGTTCGCTCCAGGGACTCGTCGTTCTTAATCGAAGCAAGGGTGACGTTATCATCATCGGTCGTAACGCTGACGGTGACGTAGATCGTGTCCGCAGGGACGGATACCTCGCCCTCGCCGATGACGGTCAGCGTTGAAGCTTCCTCTGCAGCCCCCGAAAGCATCAGAATTAATAGACTTAATAAAATCAGCATAGCCTTCATGGCATTCCCCCAGGTGGTAATGGTAGAAGAAGACCATAAATTAAACGGTCGGACTGAGTCTGTTACGGCCAAGTTATTGTAGATCTTCTGTCCAAAAGATATGACAGAAGAGTAGCCTTTGTCGTGATGAGGGTGGTACAGCTTGGAGAAGACGGATCGTTTTACCGATTGGCTTAGAAGCAAGATCAAAGAGAGGGCGAGATCCCTACGCCCTTGGGCCGATGGCTTCAGCCGTGGCGCCCTGGGAATATCGATCCAGGCCCTTCGAAGCTTCAACGAGGCCCGAGCATCGGAGGCAGCGGCGGCGATCGCTTACTACGCCCTCTTCTCCCTATTCCCGCTTTTGATCATCCTGGTGGTGGCCAGCAGCTCTATTTTGCAGAACCAGGACGTCCAGGTTCAGATTTTAAACCTGGTGAGCGAAGTCCTGCCGCCCGGTGAAGAGCTGGCCAGAGATAGCCTCCAACGGATCATGGAGCTGGGTCGCCTCCCACCGGCTCAGGAGATCCTGAAGGAGAACGTCCAGCAGGTCATGAAGCTGAGGGTTCCTGTGGGTATCGTGGCAACAGTGGGCCTTCTCTGGGCCTCGACTTCCGTCTTTACCGCCCTTGCCCTCAACATCGATCGGGCCTGGCGGGGAGCAGCCCGGCGAAACTATCTGAGATGGCGTCTTCTAGGTCTCGCCATGGCTGGCGGCTTGATGGCGGGACTTTTGGTCGTCTCCCTATTCTTGGCAGGCCTCTTCGGCCTCCTATCCCGGATTCAGGAAGGTGCCCCCATCTACGAAGCCTGGTTCTTGAAATCCCTATCAAACCTGGTTCCAGTCCTCCTCGTCTTTTTGATCTCCTTCCTGCTTTATCTGTGGGCCCCCAATACCGATGTCAGACGGTCTGAGGCAGGATGGGGGGCTCTTGTGGCCACCACCGGCTGGACGGTCAGCAAGATGGCCTTCTCCTGGTACTTGGAGACATGGCTAGCAAGACACCAACTGGTCTACGGCTCCCTGGGGACGGTGGTGGCCCTGATGCTCTGGGTTTACTTGAGCGGGATGATCATCCTTTACGGGGCCCACCTCAGCGCCGCCATCGGCCAACGAAGGCGGATGCGGGTGCTGGACAAATAAGGTCGGAAAAGGGCTAAGGCCGGAATCGTCAGACCTGATGAGAGGGCGAAGGATAGCTGCCCCTAGGGGCAGGGGATCCATTCAGTGGTGTCGGGCGAAGAGCTGAGGTTTGATCCGAGCTTGATCTTCATCTCTATCGAGAATACTCCCACCAGATCGGTGACCCTTCGGCCGTACTCACCGTGGCGGCCCTTGCCATCCGACTGAGGGTCCCAGGATGCCCAGCCCAGGTGGGCCCCGCTCGCAGCACCGCCGTACGCACCGCTCTCGGCAAGGCTCAAAGAAGAAAAGGAAGATCCAGAATTCAAGACGTTCTCCATCTGGAGGGCGCCGGGGCTGGCGTCGAGGCTGTCATTCCCCGTTTCTGCCCTGCTCAAGTTATCGCCCTCTTTCGTGAAGTTGGAGCTGAACCCGACTTCTGGTGACCAGTCGATCACCAGAACCCCATCCTCAAGCCGATATAGCTCTCCTGGCGCGACGTCGCAGCTGACCTCCTCTGCGGTCACAACTGCAGAAATGCCGGTCAAGAGCATCAGACAGAGTACCAGATGCAGCCCCTGGGCCAGAAACGACCCTAAAGATACCAAGCGGCTAACCCCCAGATTTATGGGGCTTTCTCAAGATAAAACCTTTACTTTTTATCTTGCCGGCCCTCATCCACCAGATTCTGGTATGCCTCCAGCGCGAGATCCCTCACGTCTATCCCCATCTCTCTTGCCACGAGAAGGGCCACTGCATCCAGGTTCACCAGTCCCTGGAGGGAATCCTGCCTCTCGTTCACCATGGAGATCGCCTCCTTTCTGCCCATCCCCGTCGCGGAGACGATCAGGTGAACTCCCTTCTCGAAGAGGTCCTCCTCCTTTGAGGGCCGAAACCCCACCGGAACCTCGGCCTGGGCGTCGTCGAAGGCGGCGTGGACGTAGTCCCCCTCAATCCTGACCAGCCCCTCTTCGGCCGCCTCCTCCAGAAGCGCACGCACCTTATCGGGAGGCCCCCACTTAAGATCCAAAGAGAGGGCGAAGACGAAATCGCTTATCTTCAGGCTCTTCTTGTCCCGCTTCTTGAAGGGCGTGGCCACCAGATACGCCCGCTCACGATCCAAGGGCCTCACCTGCCTCAGAGTAAGTCATCCACCCCATAGGTCTCTCGGCTCTCTTTTGCGCCAGAAATAAGTGTCGATCGGCAAAGATGTCGATCGGCAAAGACGGCCTCATCGATCATACCCCGCGCTATCGAAACGGATATCGATGAATAAAAGCCGACAGATAAAAAAAAAGTGAGGGGCAGATGAGATGGAGGGATCCTCGGGACAAAGGGACCCCAGCCATCTGCCTCCCCGTAAACGAGTCTTCTCCTCGATCCGCGATCTTCATCGTCTCAGATCACCAGACGTAGACCCATATAGGGTTGCTCCATCCGGAGCGGCTACCCCAGACCGCTATCTGGTGCCAGCCTCTGTAGTCTGCACCGAACCAGGCGTGGTGGTACCCGGGATACCAGTATCCCCAATACTGCCATGCTTCGTATCCGTTGGGGTATCTTTCGTAAGACCAGATCCTCTGATATTGGTCGTTTCTTATGATGGTGTTCGTCTGCTGGCCATACCACAAAGCTGCGGGACCGTAAGTCCACCTTCCACAGTAGTAGATCCACTGCTGAAGGCCGCCGTAGTACCTCTGGTAAGCCTGGGTGGTCCCGCCATAATAGCTCTTAAAAGCTTCAGTCCCTCCAGACGCCAGGGGCGAGGCAGATCCGCCCGGCGCCAGTAGACTGGACCCGCCCGGAAGGCCGCTCACGTCCCTTTCAGAAAGAGATGCTCCATCGTCAAGGTAGGATATCGGCGAACCTGTCGAGGCCGAAGGCGTGCTCACCGGCTGATAACCGCCTGGCCTGGTCCCGGTGGGAGCGCTATCAGAATACGACCCACTCCCACCCATCCCTGGCGGCGCGCTTGGCCCAGAAATGGGCTCTGGTGTCGGATATGGCTCCTCCCACTGGTTTGGCCAACCATCTGGCCACTGACCCGGCCAGCTATCATGACTCGACGGCGGATTCAGCCAGGAACTGCCATCCGGATACGGATACAGCTCCGGAAGGCCCAGCTGTGCTGCAGAGATCGCTGCCATAGAGATGAGGGCTGCGAAGGCCAGCACGAAACCTTTTACCATAGTTCTAGTCAATTATTCCACCTCACTTTCAGTCCATGGGCTCTGTGGACTGTGAATTTTCTTAAGGAGGTGACCCCCTCTCCATAAGCACACATAGCCCATCAGTGTTTTACAGCCATAATATGATGGGGACTGCATTTATAACTTATCATTGTTGTATTTCATAAGTTCGAAGACGTTTGCGGTTGGTATTTCGAAGATGAAATTCGGGACTGACCATGATTTTAGGATCTACACCTCTTTCGAAGTGGAGATGGGCTTTTCTAATAAAAAGTCGATAAGATCAACATTTGATCCAGGAATTGGCCGCAAAGCTTATTCACCCATACTTCTTCTAATTCAACTGCATATATAATTGATTTATGCCGAAAATCGCAAGAGAGAACACCTGACGGCATGGATGAGATTCATATAAGACCAACGAGTTCTCACTGGCGTTTCATTCCGGCGCCTTGCCGGGTTCAAACGAGAATGGCGCCGACCAGAACTTAAATTCAGTCTCTCCCTGGAAGTGAACAAACGTGCCCGTTACCCCAGGCGATGAGATAGAGGCGGACCCATGATCCAACCGATCCGCGATCAACCGAGTGTGGTGCCCAGATGAAGCTGATAAACCTGCTCGCCATCCTGTCGCTGCTGGTCGCCGTTTCTTCGGCAGAGCTTGCAGCAGACAGAGACCGATTCGAAGTGGAACTCCATCCTGGTGAGATGACAAAAAGAACCCTGATCCTCGAGAATTTGGGGGACAAGCCCATCTTCAAGATCGACACTATCCCCGTGGCCGGCGGGGCGAAAGAGCTGATCTCAGTGGAGATCCCGAAGTTTGAGATGCTCGGCCCCGAGTCCGAGGACGTCTACGACGACGAGGAGGTTAAAGTCGATATAAAGTTCTCCTCACCCCCGGAGACGGACCCCGGAACTTATTCGGGATTCATTTACTTCTTCGACGATACCTCCTCCCTGCCGCTTCTGGTGGAGTTCGAGGTCGAGCTGATCGAGCAGGAGAGCTACGGAGTCAGCCTCAGCATCGACGATGCGAGTTCGGCTTCTGCGACCGCAGACCCAGACGAGCCCGCAGAGTTCGAGCTGATGGTCAGAAATGCAGGCCTCTTCAAAGATGTCGTATCCATAGACGCGCCCCACCTCCCCCCTCGGTGGACGGCCACCATCTTCGAAGGCTACGACGCAGTGAACCTCCCCTACAACCTCACCCTCTCCTCAGGGGTGAGCCGAGTCCTCGACCTGGAGATCGCGGGAGAGAGGGCGGGAGATCACCGGAAGATAGGGATCTCGGCGACCTCCCTGAGCGACCCCTCAAAGAACGCCTCCGTCGAGGCGGATATCGAGATCAACCAGGAGATTCGCGCTTATGAAGCCATTCTGAAGCTGCCAGATGTGATGGTGGTCAACAGAACCCACACCGGATCGATCAAGATCGACCTCAACGTCGACGAGAAGATCTCGGTCCAGATCAGCGCGCCGCCGGACCTGTTGGTCATGCCCCAAAGCCAAGTGATCGCAGTCGGAAAAACGAAGTCTGGAGTCGGCGAGTTCACTCTGATGGCCACAAAGCCCGGCCGGTTCGAGATCGAATTTATGCTTCACGACTCCTACGGAATTCCCCTGCCCACAGAGAGGGCGGAGGTTTTGGCGACGGATACGAGCAAGTTCGCCATCGTGACCGGAGACGGCCTCCTCTATAGAGCCCTGGCTTTGTCCTACGCTGAGGGAAGGGTCAACGATACCGTGCCGGTTATCACCCTCACCGGCGGCGAGCTGGACGAGGACGACATCGAAGAGCTGGAGGAGCTGCCCCTGGCCAGGGTCGTTATCCTGGGGAACGAATCGGTCGTCCCCTCCGAGGTGGAGAAGTTCATCGCAGAGATGATGCCGACCGAGAGGATCGGCGGCGAGGACGTCTGCGAAACCTCTTGGCTCTTCGCGTCGATTTTGTGGCCAGAGGGCACAGAAGAGGTGGTCCTGACGGGAACTGACGAGGTGGAGGCCTTTGCAGCATACGAGGAGGCGAAGAAGATAGGCGCTCCCCTGATAATCTGCGGCACCCCGCTCTCCGAGACGAGCGAGACAGCGCTGGAAGATATGATGGAAACGGGCCTGTCCAAAGTCCTGGTCTTCGGCGGCAGGGTTGATGAGGCAGTGATAGAGGCTCTGAAGGATGCGGGCATTTCCATTGAGGAGGCGACATAATTGAGACGCTTTTTGACGATCCTGACTTTGTTTGCGATCTTCGCGATCGCCGCCGACGCCCAGATGGAGAGGGGAACGAAGTCGGAATCCACAGAAGAGATAATCCTGGTGGGGGCTGACGACTGGCACGATGCTGTCGCTGCGACACCTCTTGCGATCTGGTCGAAGGAGGAAGGCGTCGAGACAAGGCCCCTTCTCATAATGCCAAGAGAGATCGAGGCGGGAGAGAGGCTGGGCTGGATCAAGCAGGACGACCTCGAACGCTACGGCCCGATATCTGCCCTCCACGCCATGGTCGCCGCCAACGTATCGGCCCTGGTGATCGACGCCGAGGGAGACCTCGCGAAGAGTCTGGTCGAAGCCGCCCAGAAAGAGGGGGTCGAAGCCTACATCACCGCCACTCTGGAGGTTCCCGAAGACTCCGATTCTGAGATCGCCGACGAAGATGTCCTGGCGGCGATAGACAAAGATGCTGCCCTCGGCCTGATGGGAGAGCTGCTGGTCCAGGGCCAGGGGCAAAAACAGGCCACCAGATCGGGCCCAGTTCCAGGGGAGTTTAAAGACCTCTATCCCGATTCGGCCCAGATCGCCGTCGTCTCCGATGGGATCGCCATATCCGACCGGCTCTGTCCTGTGGACCCTGATGCGAGAGATCACCTCTACGACCGGGTCGAGGAGGTGATCGAGGATTACGGTGCCGACGGTGTCGTCCTCTACAAGTTCGGGTTCCTGGACGAGAGCCATTGCTTCTGCGACGTCTGTAAAGAGGAATTTTACAACGATACGGGCGTTGACCTCTCAAGGGTGGGGTCCAGCAGCTACAACCGCCAGCTATGGAACCGGTGGAAGGAGGAGCAGGTCCTGGAAGTGGTCGAGGAGATCGCAAATATCACCACCGAGCTGGGTCCCGCGAAGCTGGGCGTCGCCATCGGCGACCCCTTCGATAGGAGCGAAGGGTACAACTACGCCGAGATATCGGATCTGGCAGACTTCATGGTGGTGAGCCCCGTCGCTGCGGCGGATATGAAGGTGGCCTCTGATATGACGGATACCTCCGTCTACGTCAGGCTCAGCGACGATTATGTCGAGTACACCATATCCACCCAGAACGTAGAGGGAACAGTCGGCTACATCGAAAACCTGGCCAGGGACGGAGCCTCAGGCATGGTCTTCGAGTACGACGTAGTCTACACCCCCCTCTGGTCGGAGCTGAAGCCCCCGTCCTCCTCGGTCCGATGGCTCCTCGACCGGCTGGAGGGCAGGACCCTGGGCATAGGAGACGTATTCTGGAACTGCGATTCAAGGATCGATGCCAACGACAGCTTCGAGATGGCATCCGAGATCTCTTCGAGGTGGAAAAAGTCGCCCGGCGCGGTCCTGGTGGGGGATAACTACAGCGCAGGCCTCACCGGTGCCGCCATCGCCTCTTACCTCAACTGGCCGATCCTCTTCGTCGGTGACGATCTGCCCAACTCGACTGAAGATGCCCTGGTTCGCCTCGGGGCGACCACAGCGGTATCTGTCGGGCCCATATCTGACGAGGCCCGAGCCCGCCTCGCGGACCTCAACCTGACGGTGATCGAGGGCGACGACGAGTTTCTGATCCAGGAGATGAAAGCCCATGGGGACTTGGTGGATTCGGTGGTCCTCACCAACTCTCGCGACCTATCCCTCCTTGCTCCGAAGCCGAAGTCGGAGCTGAAGAGGACCGAGATCGATGAAGACCTCCTCCTGGAAGTCGAGGTGAACCCCACCGAGATCCCCTCTGAGAGCGAGGGGGAGATCGTGCGAATCAAGGTCACCTTGAAGAATAGAGGCGAAGAAGAGCTCGAAGATCTGGCTCTGACCGACCTGATCCTGCCATCGAGGCTGGTGGTCTGGTGGAGCACCGCCTCGGGATCCGTCGAACTCGCCGATCCTCTAACCGGCATGGAGCCGAACCCCGACAGCGCCTTCTTCGACGGAACCTGTCTGAACTGGACCATCGATCGACTGGGATCTCATGAGTTTGCCACTTTGAACCTGGAGGTGGTGATTCTGCACGCCCTTGATGCCGGATGGACTCAACCCCTCGACGGTGGGATATCGGTTACTTACAGCAGCCCCGAAGGAGAAGATGGAGAGGAAGGCGAAAATGGCGAGGTCAGAAATGAGACTGACGGTCCCGTGGTCAACTTAACCTATCCCACAAAGACCTCGCCCGGATGGACGGAGATATCCTGGAAGGTGTTGAAGCAGCCCCATCACATGGTTTTGAACTACTACAGTCCTGACGGTTGGAGCGGCAGCCAGACCTTCACAGACTGCGGTCCGGAAAAGATCTGCACCGCCCAAGTCCTCTTCAGCAGACCCGGGACCTGGACCTTCAACCTCGAAACCTGGTGGAACCAAGAGATAGCCAATCACCGGACCGAGAACTTTACGGTGGAGGTCGTCGCCTCTGCAAGGCCCATAAACGTGACCGCCTTCAGCCACACTAAAATCCCCAAGCAATCCCTCCTATCGGCCCAGATGGCCGGGGCGAGGAGAGGCATCGTGATGGACGTAAACCAGAACCCCCAGGATCTGGACCCTGCCGATGTGGAAGCGGACCTCCAGATGCTTGTAGAAGACCTGGAGATTTCGCCGAAGTACTTGATCGTGGTCGGTGGTCCCGGATCTCTCCCCTTCATCTCCACGGGAGGGAGGCAAGGTGCAGATCCCTTTGAGTACGACATTTATCGAGAGTACATGATCCAGCTCGACGACGATGGCTACCAGGACGTGGCCTCAGGGAGGATGATCGGCCTGAGCGTCTACGACGCATCCCAGATGGCGGCGAGAACTCTGGCCTATGACAAAATAGGAGGAGAATGGAGAGACTCTGCTCTGGTGATATCATCGCCCACCGACACCCCCACATGGCCTGCGTCCCCAATCCCCCTTCGGATCGGCGAGTACCTGAGAGCTGCGGGATTGGTGGCCGAAAACCTTCGCTGGGAAGAGGCGACCTACCAGCGAGTCTCATCGAAGATGAACAGCGGCGAGAACATCGTTTACTTCGACTATCACGGAGTCGAATGGGGCTGGCAGCTTTCCGTATGGGCGCTGATGGACCAGATCATGGACGAAGAGCAGGTCAAGCAGATGACCCTCGCCCCCCAGACCACCACCACCTCGGCCTGTCTCACCTCCAAGCTCAAGGGCCAGGTTCTCGCCTATAGAGACGGGATCGACATATACATCCCCACCAGGCTGGAGGACTCCATGGCTCTGGCCTTCCTGAAGGCTGGAGCCGTGAACTACTTGGGGTCGAGCGCAAACTCGTGGATATTCGTCTCTGACGACCATGCTGGGAGGATGTATCAGGCCCTGGTCTTCGAGAATGCCACCATCGGAGAGGCGCTTATGGCGGCCAACAACCTTTACCTATCGAAGATCAGGGCCACCGAGGGGATCGAGCTGGAGAAGATCGACGAATACCAGCCCTGGTACGTCTCCGTCGAGGATATGCTCAATCAGACTGTGAGCGTTTACATCCTCTTCGGAGATCCCGCCTTCAGGCCGACGATCCCCAAAACCCCAGACCTGCCCTATGAGATCGAGGCTTCGAACGCCACCGAATCGAACGGGAAGGACGAGGTATCGGTATCTATCAGGCCCACCTCTGAGTGGTCCACCGACTGGACCTACTGGATCGTAGAAGACGCCTCAGACGATTACCTCAGCCTGAACGCACCCCCTGCCCTGGTCGGCGAGGCGATTCTGCCCGAAGACGCCGAGGAGATCGTGGTCAAGGAGAAGGGAAGGGCGGTCTGGTATGGTGAAGAGCTGGTCGGCGGAGAGAAGCGAGTGGTATGGCCGGTTTTGAGCCCGGCCATGAACGAGAGCAGGACCTTCACCGTAGAGTACAGACTGGTGCCGGGTGAAGTCCAGGTCGTCAACGTCTCGGTGGGATGGAACCCCTTCTCCATCCACCTGAACCCGAAAGATCCCTCCGTCGCCAAAGCCCTGGATCGGAAGAGATATCGGGGGATATTCACCCTTTCTGACGACGGCTGGAACTACACCATCAAGGACGATCACGAGCTCAACCTGACCGACCTAAAACCCGGAGTGGGCTACGTCATCGACGGCGAGGAAAGCTTCACCCTGGAGATACCTGGAAAGCCGGTGGAGCTTCCATATCTGGTGGAACTGCAGGAAGGTTGGAACCTGATAGGAGTTCCCGTGAACGAGACGGTTCAGGTATCCAACGTCACCGTGAGGGCGAACCACAAGCGCTACACCTACTCCAAAGCGGTAGAGGAGGGGATCGTATCGGCCTTCCTCTGGACCTACAGGGACGGAAGATGGGTCCATCTGGAGAAGAATGGGTCCATGATCCCCGGAGAAGCCTACATGATGGAGGCGGCTCTCGAGTGTAAGCTGGAGTTCGGCTGAGAGGTTCTCAAACCTTAAAGGGATGAAGCAGCTCCTTCAAGAAAAATATGCCATGACCCCTCCTGGGGTCATGGCTCCCTACTTGAATTGACATTTGCAGGGGCTTATTCCGTCGCACACCCAATGTCCGACGTAGAGCCTACCAGCGTCCTCGTCGCTCACTCCGTTGCAGGTCACATTGCAGGTGTAGTAACCACCGGCTTCCGGCGAAACGTTCCTGATTACGTAAACGCTGCTCGTCTCACCCTGTATTTTCGATCCATCCGCAGATGTGATTCCCCTATACCATTGGTAGACTGGGTTATCACATCCCGAGACCAACGCCCTCAAAGTGGCGGTCTCGGTCGGGCATTTGGCCTCGTTCGGAACGACGACGGCCAGGTTCTCGAAGACCTGGTACTTGATCTCGTTGCTCTTGTTGGTGACGTTGAACTTCTTGTCGTGGACCTCGTACCAGACGGTGTACTCGCCGGCTGAGTCGGCGGTGAACCAGGTCCGATAGGCCCTCTTCGCCTTCACTTGCCAGCTCGGGGCGTAAGTCAGCTCCGTGCCGTCGGGCTTGACCTCGTGGATGGTGAGGGTCCCGCTCGTTCCTGGAATTATAAGCTCCTTTGCAAATCTATCCTTCTGGATCATGAGCCTGGTGGTGCGAACACTATTGCTGTAAGGAAAGACGATCCAGAGGGCATTCTCATCGGGGCCTGGCATCCCCGGATGGTCGTCAGTCTCGCCCCAGCCGAACTCTTCGCCCTCAGACCCACCGTAATCGCTGTAGAAGCCCTCGTCGATGATCCAGTCATCCACTGGAGGGATATCCGAGGAGGCATCTGATGAGCCATCCGAATCGCCTAATAAGTCGTCTGAGGCGTCCGATGAGTCGTCTGGCTCATAATACACTGAAACGGCGTCTTCAGAAAGTTCCACGGCCCCGAAGCTCCCCAAATTAAAGTCGTCGCCAAAATCGAAGTCTTCGTCCCAAAGAGACCAATCCTCTCCGAAAAGCGAGTCGATCTCGCCATTCCCCCCGAGGGACGAAGAGATCCAGATCAGACCGATGACCGTGACGGCCATCAAGAGTTTAATCGCCTTCATGCTAACAATCTCCCTTATAGAGACTTTGTAGCCTACTGATATAAAAGATTTATTTTGAGAAATTTTTTGGCTTTCAGTTTACCGATCCTTTGGGAGAGCAGGTTAAAATAAGAACGTGGCCAAAGTCTACTTATTCGCTCTTCGAGGAGGGTCCAATTGGCACGACCTCTGGTGCTCGGAAACGGAAGAATTCTGATCTGCGAAGACGAAAAGGGGACGATTAGAGACGTCTACTTCCCCTTCGTCGGCCTTGAAAACCACGGCCATGCCGTCAGGGCGGGGATCTGCGACCTGGAGGGATCTCGCCGATGCAGCTGGTTTGAGGGCTGGAACCCGGTTCAGAGGTACAAGTCGACCTTTCGCCGGGACTTCCTGGGAGGATCTCCGACCCTGGCCGGTGATCCGGAGCCTGACGAAGGAGGACTCGTCCACGGTCTGATCTCAAACATCGGGGAGACGGTCTTTCAAAATCCCGCCCTGGGCCTGGAGATGACCTTCATCGATGCGGTCCACCCCTCCGCGAACGTCTTCTCCCGGATCTTGGAGGTAAAAAACGTCTCGGAGACGAAAAGAGACCTGAGGCTATTTTCCAACCAGAACTACAAGATCCTGGAGACCAAGATCGGTGAGACGGCGGTGGTGGATCGGGACGTTCTGATCCACTACAAACGCAATCGGTACATCCTCCACGGTAGCGATCCCAAGTTCGACCAGTTTGCGACCGGAACCGCAGAATGGCGGGGGCTTGAGGGGACCTGGCGGGAGATCCTGGAGGACGGCAGCCTCAGCGGAAACCCCGTAGCTCACGGCTCGGTGGACTCGACCCTGGGCTGGACGATATCGGGGCTTGGGCCCGGAGAGTCGTGGAGGGTGCACCTCTGGATCGCCTTCGGAAAGAGCTACAAATCCGTGATGAACTTCCATAAGCGGCTCAAGAGAGGAGAGAGGGCGAGCCTCTACAAGACCTCCTTCAACTTCTGGAACTCCTTTCTGGAACGGATATCCGTCCTTCCCGAGGCGGGCCTGATGGGCCGACTGCCCGAAAGGGTCCGCGAGATCTTTTATCGGAGCCTTTTGGCCACCGTCGCCCACATGGACATAAACGGCTCTGTGATCGCATCTTCCGACTCTGAGATCCGACAGTTCGGGGCCGACCTCTATTCCTACTCTTGGCCGCGGGACGCCGCCTGGGCCTGCATCACCCTGGATCGGGCGCGGTATCACCACCTGAGCTGTGAGGCGTTTCAATTCTTCGCGAAGACTATCACCGACAGAGGCTACTTCCTCCACAAGTACACCCCGGCCGGCGACTTTGGGAGCACCTGGCACCCGGTCCCCATGATCCAGGTAGACGAGACGGGCCTTCCTCTCTTTGCCCTCTACTTCAACTGGCTCATCGCAAGGAACGTCTGGACTGCGGGGAGATACTTCGGGTCGATCGTCTCCCCCGCGGCGGGCTGGCTCCTCCGGAACCTGGACGAGTCGGGCCTTCCTCCGGCCAGCTTCGACCTCTGGGAGGAGAGGAAGGGGATCTTCACCTACAGCGCCTGCACCGTTTACGCGGGGCTATGGGGTGCCTCAAAGCTGGCCCTGGCGCTCGGAAACGATGACCTCTTCGAGGCCTGGTCAGAAGGAGCAGAGAGGGTCAAAGAAGCGATCATAAGCAGGCTCTACGACTACCGGCTGGGGCGGTTTCGGCGGTCGATCGAGGATCCCACCATCGACTCCTCCCTCTTTGCCGTCTGGTGGTTCGGAGTCCTCCCTCCCGAAGACCCCCGGGTGACAAGGACGATGGAGGCCATCGAGCGGGAGCTGTCGCGGCCCTCAGGAGGCGTCGCTCGGTATGAAGGCGACCAGTACGGCGGCCGGATGAACAGCTGGATCATCTGCACTCTGTGGCTCGCTTCTTGGCACGCTGCGGTGGGAAATTTCGAGAGGGCCCTCGAGCTGATCAGATGGTGCGCAGATCATGCTCACCCCACCACGGGCCTCTTGCCCGAGCAGGTGGCTGACGACGGCAGCCCGAGGTCGGTTCTGCCCCTGACCTGGTCGCACGCAGCCTTCGTCCTGGCGGTGCTGGAGTATCTTGCGGCCCTACGAGAGAAAGAGGGGAAGCGCGACCCCGGTAAGACCGGCTGAAATAAAATCATCCATCAAGCTTTATCCTCGGGCACCTCGGCCTCAATTCGCTCTTCGAGGCGGGATTCGAGGAGCTCGAAGATCCGATCTACTTTCTCCGACCTCGGAAGAAATTCCCTGATCCTATCGAGGTAGGCCCTATCCTTCACCGCCACCAGAGCGGGCCAATAGTTCAGATCAAAGACCCAGCTCGCCTGGAGGAGCTTGAAGTCGTTGAGCCGTCTGAGGTTTTTCGCCTTAACGATCTCTCCAGCCATGATATCTCTAATGACCTCATCGCTGATCCCCGGATCGTCGGGGAGGTCCAGCTCCAGAGCCTCGTTCCGGTATCCTTCCACTTCGCGCCGGCGATAGTAGTCGAGGAGGACGGCCCAGATGTCCAATTTATCGGCGTCCCGGAGGAGCCTGGAGAAGAAGAGGCACCGCTCCGACTCCTCCTCTGGGAGGGTGGCCCGGTTGTGGTAGGAAATCACCTTGAGGATGAGGTCCCGCTCCGCCGGTTCCAGGGCGTCGAGAACCCGCTCTTCGATGAGGACCTCGACGGAGAGGGCGGCGTGGTCGCAGGATCGGCGGTCCGAGAAGGTCCCGTACTTGACGTACTGGGGAAAGCGGCCCAGGTCGTGAAATAATGCCATCGACTCCGCGAGGCGAAGGTCCTCGTCGGTGAGGCCGAGGGATTCGCCGATCTCGCGGATCTCCTGGCGGACGCGTTGGGTGTGCTCCTCCTTCAGAATTATGTTTCTGTCCTCGTCGGGTTTCCCGGACTTGAAGGTCCTAACGTAATCGGAAAAACAGCGGGAGAGATCGTCGAAAGTCTCTTCATCCATCCTTAGTTCACCAGAGATGGCTTCAATCCTCGAAGGCGACGATGTAGACGCCGTCATCCCGCCTCTGGCCCTTCACCAGCTCGCAGTGCCGGAGGATCGCAAACTCGTTTTCAAGCTCCTCGGGCGGGAGGGTGAACCGTTTCGTGATCTCCTCCCTGGTAGCCCCGCCCTTCGAGATTATGAAATCGTAGATCTCTTTCTGTATGTCGGTCAGACCTTCGGACCCGACGAGGCCGGCCTTCTCCCTCAGAATCTTCTTGGACCGGACCGCCCAGGGGTCGCAGACCTTGATCCTCGCGTGGGCGTTGATGTAGCAGTCTTCGCATATCTGAATCCCGCCCTCTTCGATCAGATCTTCGCTCGAATGCTCGCAACCACACCGATCGCACTTCTGGATCTCCTCTTTCTCGTCGCCCATTTCGATCCGCCTCGTCTCACTTAAATCTCAATCGTCCTTCAATCCCCTCAAAAGCGCCTCGTACCTTTCCCCGATTCTCTCGATGATGTCAATATCGTAGGGCTGGTGGGTGGGAACCTGGATCTCGGCGGCCAGCTCTTTGTAGTCGGGGGCGGCGGTGATCCCATTCTCGTCGGTGGGGATGCCCAGGTCCAGGGCGATCTCCTCGATCATCGGCGATAGGGGCTTCACCGGGCGGGCTCCCTTTGCCCTTTCTCTGTAATCTGCGAGGAAAGTGTCGATCTCCGCCAGAAGGGCCTCGGTCTTCTCGGGGTCGAACCTCCCCGACTTCTCAGCGATCAGATTTATGCTCTCCTTCAGCTGGGAGAAGGTTCTTACGCCCGCCTCAATCAACTCGCCTGAATAGTGCTCTTTCGCCCTCTCCTCGTAGCCGGGGGCTATGACCAAAAGGTCGAGCCTCTTCATCAGCTGGATGTCGTTTTTGTAGGGCTTGTAGGGGTTTATGATCGCAAACTCAAGGCCCATCCGCTCGGCTAGGCTCCTGTACATGGGGGTTACCCCCAGCCTCTTTCTCTCCTTCATCACCCTCTTGACGAAGTCGGGATCGTCGAAGTCGAGGCCGAAGTACTCAGCGAAGTTCTTGGTGGTGGTGATGATCTTCGTCCTCCCCTCTTTCTCGGCGCCGATCAAACCCAGGTCTTCCAGCTCCTTGACGTGGCCGTAGCTCTTGTTCCCCCGCAGCCTCGCCAGCTCGCTCTGGGCTATGGGCTGGTTGTAAGCGATGATGGCTAAAGTACGGAGGAGCGGAGCCTCCAACTCCTTCGGGCCGACCTTGCTCACCCGGTCGGCGATGGAGGATCTAACCTGCATCACGAAACGGTCCTCAAACTCCTTGACCTCAATCCCGCCTCCTCTCTCGGAATAATCCCGGACCAGCCCCTCGGCCAGAGTCCTGATGGTCCTGATGGGCAGGTCCGTCAACTCTGCGATCTCCCCGATCGAGAGGGGCCTTCCGGCAGCGAAAAGGGCGGCCTCCACCACTGCCGCCAGGTCTTCCTCCTCGGATGACAAATCAGATCCACCTCACCCCGACGGTTCCACCTTACCGTCGGGGTGCCGGCTTATATAAAGCTCGCCGAAGAGGGTCTCCTGGGTGAGCCAGATTTCTCTCCTCCCCGCCATGAAGAGGAGAGAGACGTAGTTCAAAACGTCGTTCTCGCCAAGATCGGAGAAGGTGATCCGATCCTCGGCCGCGAGCCTCTCGGATATCTTCCCTCGAAGAGACCGGATCCGCTCCTCGATCCCCTCCTCGTGGGCCCGTTCCATCGCCTCCTCCACCGTCGGCTCGGGCCTCTCCCTCGTCCGCACGACCTTCCTATCGGCGACCGTCTCGGCCTTCTTCAGCTCGGCTATCAGCTCATCCAGGGTGACGGGCCTTCTCGTCCTCCTCCGGATGGGCGGGGCCGGGAGGCCCTCGACGGTCCGCCTCCTGAATACGGGGGCCTCGTCGAACTCGTCGAAGAGGTCATCTTCAGGCTCATCGTCCCCCTCCTCGATGGAGTCCGACTTCATCCGGAGGAGGATGCTGGCGTAGAGGAGGGTTCTGCCCAGGGCCGGAAGGTCTCTACCCCCCATCGACTCGATCCTCTCCAGAAACTTCTCTGTCACCTGGGAGAGGTCCACGTCCCAGGGGTCGATCTCCCCCTTCCTCGCCAGGTCCAGGAGGACCTGGACCGGGTCGGGCTCCAGGCCGAAGGGCTCCGGAAGGTCCAAAACTTCGACGACGGAACTCAGTTCAGACACACCCCCGTCACCGTGGATATGTTGTTCTCCTGCATCGTCACCCCGACGATGTACTTCGCCTCCTGGATCATCGGCTTTCGTAAGGAAACGACTATGAACTGGGCCATCTCGGCGATTCCCTTGATCAGCTTTGCCACCCTCTCCACGTTGGCTCCGTCCAGGAACATGTCGATCTCGTCCAGGGCGTAGAAGGGGGCGGGCCGAAACCTCTGGATGGCGAAGATGAAGGAGAGGGCGGTGAGGCTCTTTTCGCCGCCAGACATCGCCTCCAGGCGATGGAAGGCCTTTCGAGCAGGCCGGGCCCTGATCGTCATCCCGCCGCTCAAGGGGTCCTCATCGTTCTCCAGGACCAGCTCCCCCTCGCCGTCGGAGAGCCTATGGAAGGTATCCCTGAAGTTATCGTTGATCCCGTCGAAGGCGACCATGAAGGCCTCCCGCTTCATCTCCTCGTACCGGTCCAGCTTCTCCAGGAGGTCTTCTCTCTCCCTCGAGAGCGTCTCCCGCCGGTCGCGGAGGGTCTCCCTCCGGTCGAAGACCCGGTCGTACTCCTCGATGGCCAGCATGTTCACCGGCTCCAGCTCCTGCATCGACCTCTCCAGAGCGTTGATCTTCCGGATTATCGTCTGGCTCTTGGGTGGCTCCTCTGAGGCGTCGATACCGCAGGCCTCGATCTCGGCTCGCAGGTCGTCGGCCGCAGACCTCATCTCTTGGGCCGCGCCATCGGCCGCGGCGATCCGGGCACGGATCCGGTCCAGCTCCCGGTCGGTGGAGTCGACCTCCCTCCCCTTGGCCATGGTCCTGTCCAGGAGCTGGCTTCTTTCGCCCTTGAGGCCGGATAGCTCCTCCTCGATCTCCCTCTCCTTTCGGCCCAGCTCATCGAGGGCGAGCTTCGCCTCCTGGACTCTTTCGGCTGCATTGCTCTTCTTCTCGATTGCCGCCCTCTTCTTTCCCTCTCGGGCCTCTTTTCTTGCTGCAAGCTCCACCTTCCGAGATGAGCAGCTCTCCTCCCTCAGCCTATCGCCCGTTATCTCGGCCTCGATCTCGGAGACCCTCCTCTCCAGCCCCCGGATCTCGGCCTCCAGGCCGTCGGCGAGGGCCGAAAGCTCCGGGATCTCCGAGCCCTCGAGGTCCCTCTCAAGAGCCCTAGCCCGCTCCTCATGGCCCCGAGCTTCTGACTCCCTCTCCCGGATCTCCCGCTCGAGAGAATCGAGTTTCTCCCTCACCTCGGCGGCCTCGGCCTTCATCTCGGCGAGCCTTTTCTCACGGTCCTGGACGGACCGCTCGAGCCGGAGCTTCTGGCCCTCGATCTCCTCGGCCCGGATCTCGATCCGCGAGACCTCCCTGCTGAGCTCCTCCATCTCCCTTCGAACGGTGGAGACCTCGCCTTCGACCCGGTCGAGCCTCTCGATCAGAGATTCCCTCTCCGACTGGACCAAAAGGACCTTTCTTGTCGCCTCTTCGAGCTTCTGCCGCTCGTCGGCGGCGAACTTGAGCCTGGACTTGAAGTGGCCGCCGGTCATGGCACCACCCTTCTCCACCAGGTCTCCATCCAGGGTCACCATCCGATAGCGGCCCATGAGCCTGCGAGCCGTCTCCAGATCTTTTACCACCAGAGTGTCCCTGAAGACGTGCCAGAAGGCGGGAAGAAAACGGGGGTCGAACCCGACGATGTTGAGGGCGTAGTCGACGACCCCCGATTCGTCCGGCGCTGCTGGGGGTCTTCCCGAAGGCATCTTGTTGAGTGGTAGGAAGGTGGCCCGTCCGGCCCTCGACCTCTTCAGGCTCTCGATGGCCCGGGCAGCGTCCCCGTCGGTCTCGGCGACGATGCTCTGAAGCCTCGCTCCTGCTGCCACCTCCAGGGCGGTGGCGTGCTCCTCGCCCACATCGCCCAGCTCGGCGATCGTTCCGTACAAACCGGTTAGTTGTCCACAACTGATAGCAGACCTTATCGCCTCCACGGCCCTGCTGTATCCCGACCCTTCCCCAGATCTCAAACTCGCCTCGGCCCTAGCCTTCTCCATCTGGAGCTTCTGGAGCCGCTCGTCGACCTCGGCCATCTCCCGCCTTATCGATATCCTGGCGGAGTCGAGGTCGTCTCTCTCCTCTTCAAGGTCCGAGATCCGGTCCTCAAGACCCCTCCGATCTCGAAGGATCCTCTCTTTCTCCCGGTCGAGACTGGCAGCCGTCTCCTTCGCCTCGGAGATCTCAAGAGCCGCCTCCTCCCTCTCGATCGACCTCCTCCTCGCGGCGTCGAGGTGGCGGTCCCTCTCCCGCATCAGGTCTGCCACCCTCGACTTTGCCTCCTCCACCTCCTTCTTTACGACGGAGAGCTGGTCTCTCAGCTCCGCGTACCGGGCGTCGGCTTTGGCGATCTTATCCCGATAGCCTTCGAGGGTCTCCTCCCTCTCGGCGATCTCGGCGAGGATGCTTGCCTTCCTGATCGACCCGTCCCTGATCTTTGTGGTGAGGGCCTCAGCCTCCCGGCCGAGCCGATCGGCCTCCATGTAGTCGGATCTCTGCTCGGCTTCCAGATCGGCGATCTCGGCCTCGGCCATCTCCATTCTGTTCTCCTCGGCCTCGATCTGCCCTTTCCTCTCCACCATCTGCCGCTTGACCTCGATCTGCTCGTCCTCGCCCTTGTAGGTGATCTCGGCAGCCAGCTCCTTCAGCTCTCTTTCGAGGTCCGAAAGCTCCGCCCTCTCCCGGTCGAGCCTTGCGGAGAGCTCCTCATCTCTCGTCCGGAGTTCGAGCCCCTCCCTCTCCAGCTCCGCCAGGTCGGATTCGGCCTCCTTCAACTTCGCCAGAAGCAGGAAGGCCTCCTGGCGGCGTTTCTCCTCCCGCTGGGCCTGGTAGGCGAGGGCCCGGTCCCTCTCCTCGGAGAGCCTTGACAGCTGGGATTCGACCTCCTCCAGGATCACGTCGCCCCGGTCGATCCTCTCCCTCACCACCTCCAGCTCCTCCAGGGCCTTCTTCTTCTTCTCGTCAAACTCGGCGACGCCGGCGATCTCGTCGATGATCCTCCTTCTTTCAAGGGGCGACATCTCGATGATCCTGGTGACGTCTCCCTGCATGACCACGTTGTAACCCTCGGGGGTGATCCCGGCCCGGGACAGGTGGTCGTGGATCTCCGCCTGGGTGCAGGGATTGCCGTTAAAATAGTAGATGCTCTGGTACTTGTTTTTGGTCAGCCTGACCTTCCTGGAAATCTCGACGACGTCTTCGTCCACGGGAACGGTCCTGCTGGAGTTGTCGAACTTGACCGTCACCTGGGCGAAGTCGGGGTTTTTCCCATTGTCGCCCCGGTATATGAGGTCGGGGAGCCTCTCGGCCCTCATCGCCCTGCTGGAGGAGAGGGATAGGGCGAAGAGAAGAGCGTCAACGACGTTGGACTTGCCGCTACCGTTGGGACCGGTGATGGCGACGAAGTCGTTATGCAGTGGTATCACTACCTTCCTGCCAAAGGACTTGAAGTTTACGAGCTCGATCTCCTTGATGTGCAACCTCGACCACCCTTTGCTACTCCATTCCAGCCCATGAGAGCTGATAAAGCTCCCGGCCCGGAAATCTCGGGGCGCTTTCGTCCCCGAGAACCCCCTGGTCGATCTCTAACCGAAAAATCCTTTGTATCTTCTCATTAAAATACCTATTCAAGGCTGTATATCTTGTTTTCCCCGAGTTTCGGCTGGTTTTTCCTCGATCGCGATGACGAGCCCAGCATACCCTCAGCAGTTCATACCTTTCTTCTGGCGATCACGGCCTTTCCGAGATCGTATACGCTCGCCCTAGTCGAATCGAAGATGGATTGATTAATTAATGAGAACCAACAACGGTCCTCCAGAGGCTGGATTCTTGCTGGAGTTTTTGACCTTCGCCGTGAGCCTGGTCGCCCTATACTACGGGGCGAAGTCGATCACCGAGAGCGCAGTCCACTTTGCCAAAGTCCTGGGCGTCTCCGAGTTCGTCATAGGGGCTACTGTCGTCGCCTTCGGCACGGCCCTTCCGGAGTTTTCGACCTCTCTGGTGGCGATGCTCGTCGACGGGGGCAGGCCAGAGATCGCTGCAGGAAACGTCCTCGGATCGATCCTGGCGAACACCGGCCTCGCCCTGGGCGCCGCAGCGATGTTCTACGGGATATACATCGACCGGAAAATCCTGGAGACTGACCTCTCCTTCCTCCTCGCCTCGATGCTGGCGGTCTTCGTAGTCTTTCTCGACTTCAAGATCACCTGGATCGAGGGGATCTTTCTGATCGCGATCTACCTTTCCTTCATCCGTCACGAGATCTCAGAGCACCGAAAAAGCGAGTCCAAGGGGAGCGAGAAGTTCAGGCCACGGTACCTGGGGCTCTTCCTCGCGGGGATCGTTCTGCTCTCTGTCGGCGCAAACTACATGATCGAGGCGATCAGGACGATCTCCTCCACCCTGGGGTTATCCGAGGCGGTGGTGGCGGTGATCCTCCTCGCGGTGGGAACTTCCCTCCCCGAGATCAGCACCGCCATCGTCGCCGCCAAGAACGGCCGGGGCGACATCGCCATGGGAGACGTACTGGGGGCCAACACCTTCAACGCCCTGATTATCCTGGGGTCGGTCTCATTGGTCCAGGACGTGGCCGCGAGCGAAGCCTTCATCTCCACCACCCTCCCCGTGGTGGTCCTGATCAGCCTCCTCCTCGGGTTCATGGTCCTGGGAAATAGGATCACCAGGTTTGAGGGAAGCATGCTGGTGGCGATATACTTCCTGGAGATTATAACGATTCTGACCATCCTCTGAAAAAAGATTTTGAAAACTAGGGTTTGAAGACTAGGATTTGAAGACTAGGATTTGAGATGAGACCCCAGGTTTCCGAGAATCTCTAAGATCCGAAGATCTCTAGCCCGAGAGTATCTTCTGGATCAGAGCCATCATCCCCGGCTTTCCGCCCTCGCCAGAGACCGATGGCTGGGGCGGCGTGCAGATGCCCATGGAGCCGAGCATCTCTTTATTGAAACGGTCGATGATCTCATCGAAGATCCTCTTGTAGGCGACGCAGTGGGGGTCGACGCCCAAAAGCTCCCCTCCCGAAGGCGCGATGGCGTTATAGGGACATCCGCCCCGACAGTATCGAATGTGTCGGCACCCCTTGCACTCCAGGTCTACGTGCTCTTTGAACTCCTGCATCCGCTTTCCTGCCTCGGATCCAGCGAGGTCGGCTTGAGTCGGGCGGTCGCGGACGTGCCCCATCACCCACTCGTCCATCCCCACGAATCGGTAGCAGGGATAGATGCTCCCTTCAGGACCCACTGCAAAGGTGTCGTCCATGCAGTCGACGTAGGTGCAGACGGTGCCGTGGCCGGTGAAGACGCATCGACAGAGGTCGTTGATGTTCCTGATCTCGATTCTGTCCATATTCTCCAGGTACTTATCCAATAGATAGACCAGAAGCTCTCCATACTTTTCGGGAGCTAAAGCCCACTTATCAGGATTGTCGCTCTTCAAGGAGGGGAGGGCGGGATGGAGCTTCAGGGTGAGGCCGTTCTCCAAAAAGAAGTTGAATATATCCTCCTTGAAGTCTATGGAGTAGGAGGTGAAGGTGCAGATGAACTGGACGGATAGACCGTGATCTTTTGCGACAGCGTAGCCGGCCATCGTCTTATCGAAGTAGCCCTCAGACCTCTGAAGGTCGTTCAGCTCCTTGGGGCCGTCGAGGCTTGAGCCGATGGGGATCTTATACTCGGCCAGAACGGAAGCCAGCTCCGGAGTCATCTTCCAGAGGTTCGTCTGGAGGGCGAAGGCGATCTTCATGGGCCGGAGGCCCTGGGTGATCAGGGCCAGAGCCTGGCGATAAAAGTCGGCGCCCGCAAGGAGCGGCTCGCCGCCGTGGAAGGTGAAGGTGACGGGGTCGTCCCGGAAATCTTTCAGCCATTCGACCATCTCTTTTACTGTCTCGATGGTCATTCTGGGGGACTTTTCATCGGAACTCCAGCAGTAGCTGCAGCTGGAGGGACAGCCTAAAGTGGGGATTATCATCACGTGGAAAGGCCTTTTCTGAGCCACGCTCTTTTTGGTCTTCTTCACTCTACTAATAGTTTTCCGGCATCAGTTTTCCGGCATCCATCAACCCGCAAAGGCTATACCCTCCCGGTCCGATCTTGGAGCGGAGAGTTGCTGGATGGAGATTTTGGCGGACGTCGGCGGGAGGCCGGGCCTCGACTGCAAGGGGTTTTGCAGCTACTGCTACTTCAAGGGCGTAAAGGAGATTAAACCCCTCGGATGCAAGCACTGCCTCCCCTTTCAGAAAGGCTGCGACTACTGCTCTCGGGCGATCGTCGAGGGCTACCCCGGGTTTAAGCCGGTGCAGATGGTGGCGATGGAGGTGGCCGGGGCCGCTTTCGGGAGGAAGCCCGATAAGGTGACCATCAGCGGCGGTGGGGACCTCAGCTGCTACCCCCAGCTTCTGGAGCTCGCCCGGCTGGTGGGGCAGGGGTCCGTCCCCATCCATCTCGGCTACACCAGCGGCAAGGGCTTCACCAAAGGGGACGAGGCTGAGGGTCTGATCGATGCCGGTGTGAAGGAGGTATCCTTCACCGTCTTCTCCACAGACCCCGAGCTTCGAAGAGAGTACATGAAAGACCGCCACCCGGAAGCGGCTCTTGCAAACCTGCGGACCTTCGCTGAGAGCTGCGACGTCTACGCCGCCTCGGTCCTGATCCCGGGAGTCAACGATGGTCCCGAGCTGGAGAGGACCTGTGACGACCTGGAAGAGATGGGGATCAAGAACCTGATCCTGATGAGGTTTGCAAACTTGAGGGAGCAGGGGCTAATCCTGGGAAACGTGCCCATCATCCCAGGCGTGGTTCCTCATTCCGTCCAGGAGTTTCGAGATATCGTCACCGAGACGAACGAGAAATACTCCTTTCGAGTGGCGGGAACTCCCCTCTGGGACCCGGTGACAAAATCCCCTTTCGCCCTGGCGCACCACAAAGACGAGCTTGCAAGGCTTCCCGCGGTCAGAAAGGGGGCGACTCTCATCACCAGCTCCGTCGCCCACCCCCTCCTCGCCGCCATATTCGAAGAGCTCAGCGACCGGGTCAACGTCGTCTCTGTCAACAAAGACATAGGCTGCCTGATAACCATCCAGGACCTTATGGAGCTGGACTTGTCCGAGGTCAAGGAGACGGTGATCTTGCCGGGAAGGGCGATGGCCTGCGACTCAGACATTAAAAAAGCCCTCTCACGGGACGGCGTTCGAAGGCTCATTCGGCGCGGACCCGACCGGCTCACAGTCGACGGCGAGATGAGCATCAGCATGACCCCCGAAGAGGTGATCGAGGCCGAGGTCGAGGCCTTCACCGACCTCATCGAGGAGATCAACGCCCTTGGGGTCTGAAGATGAAGACGAATAAAATGTCGGGTTGGTGACAGCGATGAAGACGACGATCGTATCCCCGAAGATCTACACCTACGGCTCCCTCGTCCTCGGCGGCATCCTGAGAGAGAGAGGCCACAAAGTGTCCATCACCCGGGACCTCTCCTCCTCCGGAGATGTGACCCTCCTCAGCCTCTTCTCCACATCCCAGCTTCTGGACCCCAAGATCAGAGAGTTTGCGAAACGATGCCCGAAGATATACGTCGGCGGGCCCGTTGGCCTCGTTCCCGAGATCGTCCTGGGGGAACTAGAGGTCGACGGCATGGTGATGGGCGAGGGGGAAGATGTGGTCATCGACCTGGTGGAGAAGGGGCCTTCGGCCGAGATCCCGGGCCTCGCCTTTCTCCAGGATGGTGAGGTCGTCAAGACCAAGCCCGAGCCCGCCCGCAACCTCGATCACGTCATGCCCCTAATTCCTGAAGACCTCAAAGACCAGAACGTTCGGGGCGCCAACGTCTACATCGAGACCCATCGGGGCTGCCTCGGCGGCTGCACCTTCTGCCAGGTCCCCCGGTTCTTTGGAAGATCTATCAGGAGCCGGAGCCTGGATAACATCCTCGCCGAGGTCCGGGAGATGAAGAGGATGGGGGTCGCCAGGGTCGCGGTCAGCGGCGGGACGGGGTCTCTCTTCGGCTACGGAAAGGATGTCAACAAGGAGGCCTTCATCGAGCTTCTTTCATCCCTGTCCGAGATCCTGGGGCCGAGGAACCTCTCGGTCCCGGACATGAGGGTGGACTTCGTCGACGAGGATATCCTAGAGGCGGTCCGAAGGTACACCGTCGGATGGGTCTTCTTCGGGATCGAGTCGGGTAGTGCAAAGATGCTCAAGGCGATGAAGAAGGGGACCACCCCGGAGAATAACCTGGAGGCGGTCGAGCTGGCCCACCGCTGCGGCGTCAAAGTGGGGGGAAGCTTCATCGTCGCCTATCCCGGCGAGACCGAGGAGGACTACCAGGCCACCCTGGACTTCATGGACGAGGCGATGCTCGATGACGTCTTCTCCAGCGTCGCCGAGCCGATACCCGGTACGCCCCTGGCGAAGGTCGCTCTGGACTATCCAAAAGAGGAGAACCTCCTCTATCGGGAACATGCCGGCGATTATCAGGCCCTGAAGCTCTCTGAGGCGGAGGCGAGATGCTTCAACCTCCTGCTTCACGGCCAGAACTGCAAGCCTGTGCCGAGAATCGTCGACGATGGCACCTACTCCGCCTTCCTGGAGGAGGCGAGGATCCAGGGGAGGGACGTGAGGAGGGTGATGGACCTTCTGGAGAAGTACAGGGGCTCGATCGTCTGATACGCCTCATTTATTAGTTTTTCTGAAGCCCTCTTCTCCGAAGATCTCCACTATCCACCGCTCCAGGTCGTCCCTCGCCGCCCTCAGGGCCAACCTCCGCTCCTCCGCGTCCTCCACCGTCAAGGGGTCTTTCAAGGGTATGTAGGCTCTCCACCTACCACTGGGGAAGAGGGGGCAGGGCTCGGAATCAAAGTCGCGGATCTTGGCCACCACGTCGAAGGCCGTACGCCACAGCGCTTTTGAGCTCTTTGACCTTTGCTTAGAGATGTCTATCCCCTTCTCGGCCATCACCTCCACCGCCAGGAGGTCCACCTCGTGTGGGTCCACTCCGGCGCTGCGGGCGACGTACCGGTCGCCGTAGAGATGTCGGAGGAGGCCCTCGGCCATCTGGGACCGGGCGGAATTATGAGCGGAGAGGAAGATGACCTTCTCCTTATTCGACATGCCACCAAATTTGATCCGCCGAATATAAAAAAGTTGCCGATATCAAAGAAGAATCTCGATCTATAAGGGGATTTCGCAATTCGGTCCCGGCCATTTCTAAACCCTGATTTGCCAGAAATTTTGGATATTATGGCGGTAGCATAAGGCCGTCAGAAGCGCTAAGCACTATGACGACTGATTAGTGGACGCGGTGGAGATAAATAGCTTAAAAGCGCTTCTGGTTTGCCGCTTAATCTCATTTGAACTATGGTCCAGTTCCCTAAGAAAGGAGTTCTCAAAATGGTCGTGGTACCCATCGTCTCGGGGGATATTGACTCCCTGGTAATGTGCAAGATTTTGAATAATGAGAGGCAGGAGCAGCATCCCATCTTCATCGACTTCGGCCAGATCTCCAACGAGGAAGAGTGGGAAGCCTGCAGGAACGTATTCAAGAGCTGCAACCTGCCCCTCCCCGAGAAGATAGACCTGAGAGGATACTGCAGGTCGATAGAATCCGACGTCAACGGAGACTGCAGGGCGAGCTACATCAACGCCTTTCTTCCGGGAAGAAACCTCATGTCCCTGATGGCAGCAGCCTCTTACGCCTACCAGAGGGGCATAAAGATCATAGCCATCGCCCTCCTCTCAGACGAAAGCCACCTCTTTCCGGACCAGACCGAAGAGTTTCTTGTGAACGCCAACTTCGCCATCAACTCCGCCTTCGAAGATCGGATCACCATACTGACGCCATTGATCAACTTCGCAAAGTCCGACATCATCAACATAGCCAACTGGTATGGCCTCCCCATAGAGGAGACCCTCTGCTGCCATCCGGGAAGAAATGGCGTCTGCAAAAACTGTACCGCCCGCAAGGTGACCGTCGATCCCCTGGCGACTGATTAGATGGTGATATGCGCATGATCGTGATCGCAGAGCCCGAAGCTCGCCCCTCGAAAGTTGTGAGGGGGGAGATCGAACGGCTGGAGGAGATGGCGAGGGAGGAGATCAGAGAGGCTCAAGACCCAGTGCCGCGGAAGAGGGCCTTTCTCATCTTCAGAGTGGGGGACACCGATCAGGTCCAAGCCTTCTGCTCCCTAGCAAAAGAGGCCGACCCTCATCTCGACTTCATCGACTTCGCACTGAAGGTCCATTTCAAGACCGAAAATGCCGAATACGTCCGCCATTGCATCAAAAGAAGGATCGAGGCCTGCTCTGCGGTGATCCTCTTCATCGGAAAGACCACCCATGACTGTGAATGGGTCGACTGGGAGGTTCGAGAAGGTCTGAGGATGAAAAAACCCCTGATAGCAGTGAGGCTTAACGACAAACCGTCCTTGAGGGTTCCCAAGGTGCTGAAAGAGCATCGGATCAATCCCTTGCCCTGCAGCGATGACGAGATTCGTCGGATTATTCGAAAAAACGCAGAAATTTTGTAAATTTATATTTAGCCTAAAATTCCTGCCCTCGCATTACGGCTTCTCATTTATAGACCGCAGACGGGAGAGCCGTTGGCATTTCTTACTGAAAAATAAAGGAAAAAAGGGTGTGTAGGCGAAACGCCTACACTGCGGGCATGACCAGGGATCTCTCGCCGGCCGCGCGGAACTCTCTTGCTCCACCCATTCCGTATCCCTTGCGGATATCGTCCCAGGTGAAGAGGAGCGCGGGGTTCGCGAAGCAGACCTTGATCAGGGGGTTGCACGCGTAGGCGTCTCCGCGGCCAGCGTGAGCTGCGCTGGAGATGCCTGCATACTCGCCCTGGTGACCGACGTTCATGGCGTAGTTCGGATAGTTGGGACCTCTGATCTCCAGCGGGCTGCCCTCGTCGCCCTGGTAGCTGAAGACGTTGGTGGGACCGCACTGGTCCTGCAGGTCGTATCCGAAGAAGCCCATCCTGCCCCAGCCTTCCTTGTGAATCAGGTGGCTGAGATACCAGGCGGCAAGAGCCATCTGGCTGTTTCCGGTGATGCAGCCAGTGGTGACACCGCTGGCGGCGGCCATGATACCGGACCTCTGGGACCCACCGAAGTGGTCCTCGAGCAGGGTCGGGAAGGCCTCGTACTGCTCCATGGCGTACAGGGTCGTCTCGGTGGCGCAGTCCTTGGCGGTCTCGAGGTCGATCGGAGCCTGTCCCCATCCTCCATACTTGTCGATTGCGTAGTCGCAGCCGTAGTAGGAGAAGTCGTCCAGGACGTCGTTGGTGTAGGCGGCCGTGGCGTACTGGGTGAACCCGACGCCGCCGGACATGTAGCTGCCCAGCCAGATCTGGTCGTAGAGCATCGTTCCAGCAGCGACGACGTTCAGGGAGACCTGTGGCGGGTCCCAGGGCTTGGTCCTGGAAGTCTGGACCATGTCAGCCATGAATCCGAAGCTGACTCCACCGGGCTCGTTGGGGCCTCGTGCCCTCCTGGCGGGGAGCATGTCGCCCATCTGGATGACTGCCGCGTGCTTTGCGGCGAAGGCGAGGTCGGCCACAGCGGCCTCACCGGCGCACATGTTGTAGGCGTCGATGAAGGTCATGGACAGCTGCATGGCGCTCCACCTGGAGGTGGTACCGCCGTCACAAGTCCTCGATACGATGGTCGGGATGTGGATGGCCTGCCAGGAGGTCTTGCCCATGGCGGCCTTCAGCTCCTCGGCCTGCTCAGCGGGGAAGAGCTTGTTGATGTCGATCAGATACTGATCGTCGATCTCGTCCGCGAGGTCGTCATCGCCGGTGAACATCCTGACGTTACAGTCGTCGACGAGACCAGGGTGGGTCTCGACCATGTGCTCCTGGACCACGGCTGCGCCGGGCATGGCGTGGTTCAGAATCTCGAGATAGTTGTTGATCGTCTCAGGAGTGACCTCCTTGCCCAGCCTCTTCTCCAGCACTTCGTGGGCCATGTCCAGACCGACTACGATGGTCCTTCGAATGTCGTCCCACATCTGCTGCATGGCGGGGTTGTTGACGAAGTGGAGGTCGTCGCCCTCTACGATGTACTCAGTGGTGGAGAGCTTGTAGGGGACGAGCTGCCTCTGCCCCATGGGGATTCCGCCGGCGTGAAGCATGGGGTTGTAGAAGGATATGCCTCTCTTGCCCTCCAGCTTCTTGGCGGCCTCTATAAACTCTCTCTTACGAGCGTTCTGCTCGACGCCGAGCCTCTCGTAAGTGGTTTTTGTGCCTGAAAGGTCGAAGTCCTTGCCGAACTTCTTGTTCAGAGCCTTTACGAACAGCTTTTTAGTGTGAATCTTTCCCATCTTATCTCACCACCATTTACTCTGGCCTGAATCCCCACTTGCTTCTGCGCTCCCACATGTGGTGCAGGGCGACCAAGCCCTCGTCGAAGCTTCTTGATTCTGCGGTGCAGGGTCCACCGAAGGAGATGTTGTCGCACCTGAAGATGGTGGTTCTCTTTGCTGTCTCGGCCTCGCTCATGGGCTTTCCGGAGTTGATCTTCTTGTCCAGGGGGATGCCGACCTGGTCCTTGGAGTAGTAGACGTTGCCGTCAGATCCAAGCTCAGTTCTGGCCAGCATGTCGAACATCATTCCGTCCTCGTCCAGCCTCAGGGAGTGGCCGTGGACGGTGCAGCCCCTCATGGTGGCGAGGGCTGGGTCGGTCATCTCGGAGTCCATCTGAACCTTGGTGTACTCCTCAATGTCTCTCTCTCTGGCCTCGATGATCTGTCGGCCGGAGAGAGTTCCCGGGTCGCAACCTCTGCAGTTGATAGCTCCCCAGTAGCTCCTCCAGTAGGGGATGGCAGGGGCGTTGTACATGGAGTCGGTAAACTGGGAGTATCTTATTCTGTCACCAGCGGCCGCGCCGGGGGTGGGCTCTACGAGTTGCCTTATGGGGCAGTCGGGCTCGCCCATCTCGGCCAGGGGCGGGTGGGTGCTGGGGTAGTCTGCGCCAGGAGCCCTGTGGCCCATTATGGATACGATGTCGGCATCGGAGATGTCTCTCAGCTTCTCCAGATCGCCAGACATGTGCTTACGCCTGTTTGCACCTACAGACGTGTTGCCTGGATAATATTGGGGTTTGTATGCCATATCCTAAACCTCCTTATGAAAATATCAGTCACCTCTCGAATCAGACAGCACGGCAAGATCTCGTTCCCTCTTGCCCTTCGGATCGACCAGCCCAAGTACCCGCTCATCTTCGACCTCGCTTCCGTATTTCGCGTAATCGGAGACGGTCGGCTTGGTGTGAAATAGCCGCTTTCGTTTTATTTCGAAGGGGAAGGACAACGTTCGCTCACACGCCGCCTTAACGCCTTCTAGATACTCCTCGCTCTCCAGCTCAAGCCAGATCCTTCCCACCTTAACCCTCAGCTCAAGGGCCTGATCTCCCAGCTTCAAGAGGAGATCCCGGTTCTCATCTACCGGTAACCCCTTGCCAGGACCATAAGGCACTGCCTTTGGAAGGTTCGGCCCCTGGATCATTATCCGGACGAGTCCGCCCGCACGGTAGATCTCGCCGAGAAGGCACTCTGCCGTCTCCGGTTTGAGGAACTTCCGGGGGAATATCTCAATCTGGACTGGTTCCGTGTCTGATTTAGTGACCATGCATACTCAACCTATCTATACAGCCTCCGCAACTGAGACGATAGGCTCGCGGAATTCCTTGATCTCTCCGTAAACGGCTCCAACCAGTCCGGAAGTCATCTCGGGAGTGAACATCTGGGTGCCCGCGTCAAGAGCAACTGCAGCGCAGACGCAGGGGATGGCGAATCCTCGAGAGTGCCTGGTCACTACGTGGTTGCCGTTGAAGACACCGGGCCCGCCGCCGCCGTAGATGGAGTGGCTGAAGAAGGAGAAACCGACAGCGGTTCCCATGACCTTGCCCCAGTCGCAGCCGGGCAGGGCGGTCTCTTTCTCAATTAAGTCGTTGAAGTACAGCAGCGTTGAGGACACAGCCTGAGCGCCTCGAAGAGCACCGCAGTTGACCATGGTGGCCGCCAGGGTGCCTGCCGCACAGTAGGCGTTCCACTTGGAAACGTCGACTGCCTCGTACATGGTGAACCCGGAGGGGAACTTCTCGCCGGCCTTGATGACCCCATCCTCGAGGGCCCTCTCGACTGTGGACTGGACGACGGTTCCGATGGTTCCGGTCTTGCCGTTGGCCTTGACACAGTCGTAGACCATATTGTTGGCGTTCAGACCCTGGTAGGCGAGGCCGAGGAGCTGGTGCCTCTCGAAGATGCCTATGGCGTTGCCCATCTCGAAGTTTCCGATCTGCTCGTAGATGGAAGAGAGGGCAGCGGCGTTCATGGCGTTCCTCTTGGTGATGGCAGCGACGTGGTTTGCCATGACGTTCCTCAGAGCGAAGCCGAGACCTTCATCGTTCTGGGGGATGTTGAGAACAGAAGCTATGTTTCCGCCGGACATGGGGACAGTCTGTGGGTACTGGCCCCAGACCGCGGCGTGTACCATAGGAGCGTCGTACATGTTGGCCTTGAACTGACCGATGAGCGCCTCGGTGGCTGCTGCTGCAGCGGCGGTCATTCCGACGACGAACTCTGATGCAACGTCGACCCTAGCGGTGGGCACCTGAACAAGAAGCTGCTTTCCTCCTCCCAGGATCTGGACGTTGGTGTCGTCTCCCTCTTCGACCTGGAGCAAATTCTTTATGCTGGCGGCGAGGGCGTCGGCGTTGGCGACGACATCATAATTCAGCTCACGTCCCTTGATCTGCCTGCCCTGCCCGCCGACCTTTCCGGTCTTAAGAGCGTTCTCGACTCCTGCCAGGTTGACCGCCACGGTCCGCTTGGTCAGGTTGATCAGCTTCTTCATCGCAGCGTTCTTGAGTGGGCTGACGGCGCTCAGGTCAACGTCACTCTTTAAAAGAACGCCACGGTCACTATAGAGGTCTATTTTGTCAGACACGTTCTTTTTCCTCCTTTACCTTTTAGCAGAAAACCGAACGAATAGGGGTTGCCGGAGCGAACGGTACGATCTACTCACCAGTGTTATCATACCCGACAACGATCCACTCTACTTACAGTCTCCCGCCTTACCTTCCATAGTCATATCGCTACTTAAAGTTTTTGCGCGATGCATTTCATAACAATGCATTTATTCGAATATGTCGAAATATGGCCTCCAGAATGCAAGAAATAGTGAAAAAATGGCTGCTCAGACGGATTAAGCAAAATAACGAAAATATATGAGGAAAATACGGCCTAAAATAGGAGACTAATCAGTAAATAGATGAAATTATGCTCATATATTAATCCTGCTGTACTCTTTGTGAGCCTCTAATATCGAGTTAAAATTTGGAATATGAATACTGAATGTACGTAATTGTGTTACGACGGTCTGACAGTCTCCGACCGTTTGCACATAATATGTATTATCTGCAAACTGACGGTCGGAAGGTGCCGTGAGGAACGCGCGAAACCCGGAAGAAAATGGATCGCTATAACAGGCATTGAAAAATGGCCGCAGCAACCACATCTTCCGTGCGCCCTTCAGCACGATGACCTAAATCTGCGATAAATACTTATATTATCTCCAGAACTGGCGGTGATCGGATGCATCTGATCATTGCGGAAAAGCACAACGTGGCCAAGCGGATAGCCCAAATTCTCGCCAGCACGAATCCCAAGGTCAAAAGAGTCCGCGGGATCGAGACTTTTCATTTTGACGACAAGGTGGTTATGGGCCTCTCCGGCCATATAGTCGGGGTGGACTACCCGCCCGGGTACAACAACTGGCAGAAGGTGGACTTTCGAGACCTGATCCACGCCGAGGTAGTGACCAAGCCAACCCAGGAGAAGATAGTATCCGCACTCCACGATCTCGGAAAGGATGCAGACCGGATCACCATCGCCACCGACTACGACCGGGAAGGGGAGCTGATCGGGGTCGAGGCGCTCCGGATAGCCGAAGAGGCCAACCCCGGCATCAAGGCCGACAGAGTGAAGTTCAGCGCCATAACAAAAAGCGAGATCCTCGACTCCTTCGACTCTCCCAGCGAGGTGGACTTCGACCTCGCGTCCTCGGGGGAGGCAAGGCAGGTGGTGGACCTGATCTGGGGCGCGGCCCTGACCAGGTTCATCTCCATCACCGCCGGAAGGCTCGGGAAGGGATTTTTATCGGTGGGAAGGGTCCAGTCGCCGACCCTGGCCCTGATCGTCGATCGGGAGAAGGAGATCGAGGCCTTCAAGCCCCAGCCTTACTGGGAGATCTATGCAGATCTCGAAAAGGACCTCCGGGTCAAGCACGAAAAGGGAAGGATCTGGGATGGCGACCTAGCGAGGTCGATATTCGAAGGCCTCGGCGAAGTCGCTGAGGTCGTCTCGATAAAGGAGAAGACCAGGACCGACCGGCCCCCGGCTCCCTTCGACACCACAGCCTTCATCAGCGCCGCGAGCGGCATCGGCTTTTCCGCAGCCAACGCCATGAGGATAGCAGAATGGCTCTACACTAGCGGGTTCATAAGCTATCCTCGAACTGAGAACACAGTCTACCCGACCACCCTCGATCTGAAGGCCCTCGTCTCGATCTTCAAGAAGGGTCCGTTCCGAGAGGATGCCGAGAGGGTCCTCAAAGGGCCGATGAAGCCGACGAGAGGTAAGAGGTTCTCGACTGACCACCCCCCCATATACCCGACGGCATCGGCCACCAGGAAGGACATGAAAGACGACCAGTGGAAGATCTATGAGCTCGTAGTTAGACGATTTTTGGCCACCCTATCCGAGCCCTCTCGATGGATCGTCATGAACGTCAAGCTCGATATCAGCGGCGAGCCGTTCAAGGCGATGGGTGCCCGGCAGATCGAGGCCGGTTGGAGGGCCTGCTACCCCTACAGCAAGGCCGCCGAGCAGATCCTGCCCGAGCTCGCCGAAGGGGAGAAGCTTTCGGTCCTCGGAAAAGAGATCGTGGACAAGGAGACCCAGCCGCCCTCGAGATACGGCCAGGGCAGGCTCGTGAAGCTTATGGACGAGCTGGGCCTGGGGACGAAGTCGACGAGACACGAAATAATAAGCAAGCTCTATGCGAGAGCCTACGTCCACGGAAACCCCATGAAGCCGACGAACACAGCTTACGCCGTGATCGAGGCCCTCGAACGCCATTCGCCCACCATCACCAAACCGGAGATGACCCGGGCCCTGGAGGAGGGGATGACGAAGATCGCCGAGCGTCGTCTCGGGGAGGAAGTGGTAGTCGAGGAGTCGAGGTCGATGCTGGACTCCGTCTTCGACGACCTTCTCAAGCACCAGGAGGAGATAGAGACCTCCCTCCGAGAGGGGCTGCGGACCGACAAGATCGTCGGCGCCTGTCCTTCCTGCGGCAAGGAGCTTATCATCAGGAGGGGAAGGCGCGGCAGCAGGTTCATCGGATGTACGGGATACCCGGACTGCACCTTCACTTTGCCTTTACCAAAGTTCGGGATGATCATCGTCACCGACAAGACGTGCGAAGAGCATGGGATGAACCACATCCGCATTATAAACAAGGGCAAAAGGCCCTGGGACCTGGGCTGCCCCAAATGCAACTTCGACCAGTGGCAGGCTAAGAAGGCCGAGGAGGCGAAGAAGAAGGCTGAGGTCGACGCCCTCGCCAAGATCCCCGGGATCGGCCCCAAGACCCTGGAGAAGCTCGAAGCTGCCGGGGTGAAGACGGCCCTGGACCTCGCCGGAGCCGAGGCTGAGGAGCTGGCCGAGAAGACCGGCCTCAACAAGAAGAAGATATCCACCTGGCAAGTTGCCGCCAAAACCCTGGCTGAAGAGGTTTCCGGCTGCTGAGCCAGCAGCCGAGTTTTTTTTAGTTTATTTGAGAAGATGGGCCTGGCCGGATTTGAACCGGCGACCACTCGGTTATGAGCCGAGCGCTCTAACCGGACTAAGCTACAGGCCCAAGAAACGTTTTTTTTAGACGCCGCCAACAGGGCTCGAACCTGTGACGATCTGGTTAACAGCCAGACACTCTACCAACTGAGTTATGGCGGCTCGAACCCTGCCTTTTCAGGCAATCCATTTAAGCCTTTTGATCAGAAGGGTATCTCATGCGCGTTCTGAAAACGAGCCTGCGCGGCCAGGAGGGGGAGATCACCCTGGTTCCCGAGTCGATCGACGACCTTTGGCACCTCAAGTACCTGATCGCTCCCGGCGACCTCGTCTTCGCCCTCACTCACCGGAAGGCGACAGCCTCCACCGACAAGCTCCGGCCCGAGAAGCTCGAACGAAGGCCCGTGAGGCTCGGGATCAGGGCGGAGTCGGTGGAGTTTCACACCCACTCCAACTGGCTCCGGGTCCACGGAGTGATCGAGGTGGGGCCGGACGTCGCCTCCTACCACACCCTGAACCTGGAACCTGGTGCCAACGTCTCCATCATCAAGATGTGGCGGCCCGACGAGCTTGCCCGGATAAAAGAGGCGGTGGCCGAGGCGAAACGGCCGAAGGTGGTGATCGCCCTGATCGAGGAGGGTGAGGCGGCTATAGGGGTTCTCCGACAGTTCGGCGTTGAGACCGCCTCGGAGATCAAGATGGGGGGAGGCAAGGGCATGGGCGGGAAAGGGGGCGACCGCAGGTCCGAGTTCCTCGACGAATGCGCAAAGGAGCTCAACAGGGTTGCCGTATCCGATTCTAGAGTGATCTTGGCCGGTCCTGGCTTCACCAAGGAGGACTTGAAAAGGAAGATAGACGCCACCTATCCAGACCTCGCCACCAGAATCGTCCTCTACGACGCCACCACCATGGGGGTCTCGGGGTTCCAGGAGGTCCTCCGGCGGGGCGCCATCGACAAGATCCTGGAGGAGAGCAGGCTCGCCCTGGAATCGACCCTCATCGAGGATCTGCTCCGAGAGATCGCCACCGACGGCAGGGCAGCCTACGGCCCCGCCGAGGTGAGGGGGGCCGCAGAGCAGGGGGCGGTCGAGACCCTGATGGTCTCAGGCGAGCTGGTCCGTAGGCCCGAGATGGACGAGCTGATGAGGTCGGTCTCAGACTCTCGGGGGAGGGTCGTCGTCTTCAGCTCAGAGTTTGAGCCCGGAAAGAGGCTCGAAGCCCTGGGTGGCGTGGCGGCGATCACGCGGTACAAGATAAACCGTTGACGGGATATGTTCTTATATCCCATACGATCCCGGTCGGTACGATGATCTCATGCGACAGGTGCTCGGGGCGGGCGGTGATATTTCAGAGGTACTCGGGAAAGCATCTCTGCGCCCAGCACTTCGAGGAGGACGTCCACCGGAAGGTAAAGGAGGTCCTCCGGACCTACAGGATCTTTGGAAAGCCCTGCAGGATAGCTGTGGCCGTCTCCGGCGGCAAAGACAGCACCTCCCTCCTCATGATCCTTCACTCGCTCTTCTCCTATAGGGAGGACGTGGAGCTGGTCGCAGTCTCCATCGACGAGGGGATCGAAGGGTACAGGCAGAAGACGATAGAAGCGGCTGCCACCGTTGCAAACCGGCTTGGAATCGAGCACGTCGTCGAGAGGCTCGAGGAGAACTTCGGGGTCACCACAGACCTGATGGCATCCCAGGGCCATCCCCAGGGTCCCTGCAGCTTCTGCGGAGTCCTGCGGAAGGGGCTCCTAAACAGAACGGCCCGGGAGCTTTCGGCCGACGCCGTCGCCACTGGTCACAACCTCGACGACGAGGCCCAGACGGTGATGCTCAACTACCTGAAAGGGGACGTCGACCGGCTCTATCGGCTGAGGCCGAAGAGGGCCCTTGCGGGCATGGTCCCTCGAATAAAGCCGCTCCGCCGCGTTCCCGAGAAGGAGATGGGCATCTACGCCTTAACCCACGGAATTCCCATCGACACATCGGCCTGCCCCTACATATCCAGGGCCATGAGACAGGAGGTGAAAGACCTCCTGAACGAGATCGAGGCGAAGCACCCCGGAACCAAGTACTCGATCATGAGGGGCTTTGACAAGATCATCGAGCTCCAGCCCCCCGGCTCTTACGAGGTCGTCGCCTGCACGAGATGCGGCGAGCCGTCCAGCGACGGGATCTGCGCCAGCTGCAGACTCCTCGACCAGATCCGGGCGGAGCAAAGTCTTTAAATGTTGAGGATGGAACGAGAGGGAACGGGCCTCGGTGGCTCAGCTGGCTAGAGCGAGTGACTTGTAATCACTAGGTCGCGTGTTCGAATCACGCCCGGGGCTTAAATCCAAAGATCTACCGATTCCGGAGGCAGAATGGGTCTTATCATCTTCTTTTTCCTCCTCTCCATGGCGGTAGCAGCGTCTGCCGCAGTGGACCCCCTGGCCGCGAACTTCACAGGTGACCTGGATGAGCTGCAGCTCCTCCTGGCCGGGGAGGGGATCGGGGTTGTGAACCGATCGGCCGGGGATGGAATCTTCAACCAGACTCGTTACCCCACCAGAGCAGAGCCTCCCTTCTACCATCTCATGAGAAACGATACCATGTTCCGCGATTTCGAGAACCTCACCGCCCCGGGGGACAGGATTCCCTTCAGCGTCAACGATTCATGGAACGAGTCCTTCTTCGAGATGCTCATCCGGGACTGGTGGTGAGAAAGGAAAACTATAATCCCTAACAGATCGAAACGGGAGAATCTATGAGGGACTTCGCCAAGGAGATCTTAGAGGTGCTGGAGGAGAATGCCAGGGCCACCCCCAGGGAGATCGCCACCCTGCTGGGCCGCTCAGAGGAGGAGGTCGCAGCGGAGATCAAGAGCCTGGAAGATTCGGGGGTCATAAGGAAGTACATGACCATGATCAACTGGGAGAAGATCGATGACGGCTACGTTTACGCCATTGTCGAGCTGAAGGTCTCTTTATCGAGGGACAAGGGCTACGATGCCATCGCCGAGAGGATCGCCCGTTTCTCCGAAGTCCAGTCCGTTCGGCTGATATCTGGCGACCACGACATATCCTTCACCGTGCGGGGCAGGTCGATGAAGGACGTCGCCTTCTTCGTCACCGAGAAGATCTCGACCCTCGAGGGGGTCGAGTCCACCTGCACCCATTTCATCCTCAAAAGCTACAAGGAGCATGGGGTCACCCTCTACGACAGGACCCAGCCCAAAAGGCTGGTGGTCACCGCATGACGAGAAGCGAGATCAGGTTGAGCAACAAGAAGCTGGCCATGGAAAAGCCTTCCCTCTGGCGCCCTGAATCCCACCTATCGACGACGGTCAGGGATATGCCCCCTTCGGGCATCAGGAAGTTCTTCGACATCGTGGTGGGGATGGAGGACGTTATCAGCCTCGGCGTAGGGGAACCCGACTTTCCGACCCCCTGGCATATCAGGGAGGCGTGCATCTACTCCCTTGAGGGCGGCCACACCTCTTATACTTCAAACAAGGGGCTCATTGAGCTGAGAGAGATCCTGGCGGAATCGGCGGAGAAAGACCTGGGCCTCGAGTACGATCCCGAAGAGGAGATCCTGATCACCACCGGCGTCTCCGAGGCCGTCGACCTGGCCTTTCGGGCGACTCTGAACCCCGGCGACGAGGTGATCGTCCCCCAGCCCTGCTACGTCGCCTACGTCCCCGACATCCTCCTGGCCGGTGGTGTCCCAAAGCCGGTGGCAACGCGCCTCTCCGAGGAGTTCAAGCTCCGGCCAGAGGACTTCAAAGATGCCATCACCGAGAAGACGAAGGCCCTGGTCTTGAGTTATCCGAACAACCCCACCGGCGCGATCATGACCCAGGAAGACCTGGAAGAGATCGCAGATCTGGTGGTGGAAAACGACCTTCTGGTCATCTCCGACGAGGTCTACGACAAGCTCACCTACGGCGGAAAACACGCCAGCTTCGCTCAGCTGGAGGGGATGCGAGAGAGGACGGTCCTTCTGAACGGATTGTCCAAGTCCTGCGCCATGACCGGGTGGAGGATCGGCTACGCCCTCGGCGATCCCGCCATCATAGGGGCCATGACCAAGGTCCACCAGTACACCATGCTCTGCGCCCCCACCATGGCCCAGGTGGCGGCGGTGGAGGCACTCCGCCGGGGCGATGCGGAGGTGAAGGCGATGAAACGGGAGTACGACCGGAGGAGGAGGCTCTTCGTCTCGGAGCTGGAGAGGCTCGGCCTCCCCTGCTTTGAGCCGAAAGGGGCCTTCTACGCCTTCCCCTCCATCGAAGGGACGGGCCTCTCCTCCGAGGAGTTTGCAGAGCAGCTCTTAAAGGAACAGAAGGTGGCGGCGGTTCCCGGAAACGCCTTCGGCGAGAGCGGCGAGGGTTTCATCCGCTGCTCTTACGCCACCTCGAGAGAGGAGATTCTAGAGGCGGTGGACAGGATCGAACGGTTCCTGGCGGATCTCGGCGCATAGTCGGAGACAAAAGGACAAAAGGGTTTAATAGATCCTTTTTCGTTTCGACCTCGATGCTCAAGTCCCGTCTGGTGGACGGAAAGAAGGTGGATCGATTCCTGGCAGGCTTCGCCCGCCTCGGCCTCTCCCCCAACGCCTGGACCGCCCTCGCCCTGGCCGTCGCCTTGGGGGGGTTTTTCGCCCTCGTGGGCCATCGTCTCCTCCTCGGCTTCCTTCTATTCCTCCTCTCCGGGTTCCTGGACATGGTGGACGGGGCTGTGGCCAGGGCTTCGGGCAAAACATCGGCAAACGGAGCCTTTCTCGACGGGGTCCTGGACAGGTACGTCGAGGTCCTTCTCATCCTTGGCCTCCTCTTTTATCTCGGACCTGAAACCAGCTTTTTCATCCCTGTCGGCGCCTGGATCGCAGTACTCATCTTCGGGGCTGTGATGACCTCCTTCGTCCGGGCCTATGCCGACCACCGGGGCCTGGTCAAGGACCAGGAGGTCCTGGCAAAGGAGATGGGAGGACTTCTGGAGAGGGCCGAGAGGCTCATGCTCATCTACGCCGGAATGATCGGCGCCCTCCTCTTCGGTAACGAGTGGCTCTTGGGTGCCATCGTCCTCGCTGCCGTCCTCTCGAACCTGACTGCAGTCCAGAGGATATTTCTCGCGATCAAGTACGGCAGAAGGGGCTGACAGCTGACGCCAGATAAAGAAAAAAAGCGGAGGATAAGACGGCCTGATGGTCGACAGTTTATCTCGCTCGCTTCCCATCTCGAAATTGAAACCTCGACGGGCCGAAGGCAATTTTTCGGCTGTTGAAACGGGAGAGCGGGCCCGAACGTCGCTCAACGCCCGAGCCCAGTTCTGTCGAAATGGGCACAGCTTCGGCACGGACTTGATGCAGTGGAGGTCAGGATCTCGCTGCCTTGCGCAGCATCACATGCTAGACTCATATTTAGTAATAAGCTTTTCGGTTTAATTGCTACAAAGCAGCGGATGGACCGAATCATGTCCACTTCCTCGAAGAGCTACGCCCTCTGTAGCGGCGCTGAAAGGCTCTGCATCAGGGATGCCCGCATGGTGCGGAGGGGATGGACAGAAGTTTGAGAGAATGACAAGCTACAAAAATGATCGGAAGCTGCCCGGGGACCGTCCCGCGAGCAGCCTCTGGGCCTTCAATCCATGATGTCAGGGCTTCCTGCGCAGGTGGCCCTGCCCGTATATAGAAGCGGACTGGAGGCGCTGCGGCAGTTCTTGGCGCTCTGAACGTCGGGGTTGTCGCGACAGAAGCCGCTGGGCTCCATGATCGAGCCCGACGATCCGGCCACCATCCCCGCCCGATACTCGCCCGGATGGAGGAGGTTCAAGGCGTGGCCCAGCTCGTGGGCGAGATGGTAGTAGTTCACGTCGCCGCAAGAGCCGCCAGCTCCGACCGAACATCCCCAAAGCCCGACGGGCATCGGGCAGGGCACAGCCAGCTGCTGATCGCAGGTGACGATCTTGGCTGAGGCGGTCCCGCTGCTCCAGCACGCTCCACCACCGTCGAAGTAGGGGTCCCACTGCTCGACCACAAAGATTTCCACCGAGTCTGCGACGTTGACCTCCGCCCGGAGGGCTGCAGCCTCAGCCTCGCTGTTCAGCACCCGGTAGGCGTTGTTGTTGATGTAGATCGGGGTCCTGGACCGGATCGATAGGCAGCGGACGGTTCCGCACCGGTCCCAGATCTCCGCCGATCGTTCCAGAAGAGTGTTGTAGACAGTTCCCGTGGCCGAAGGGTCAGAGGGGCCCATCCCTATGAAGACCGGCTGGACCAGCAGGATCTCGGTGGGGCTGGTCTCCAAGTACCACCAGAGCTTGGTGATGTCGAGGTAGATCACCATGCTCCGGAGCGATCCGACGACGGAGCGTTCAAGCTCCAGACGGATCTCGGCGTTCATGGTGACCTCGCCCTCGTCCGCCGCCTTCATCGCCTCGAGAAGCCTACCCTCTATTTTGCCTTCCATCGACTCGGTGTAAGAGAGGAAGAGATCGCCCTCCTCGGATTTGCTGGGTATGTAGCCCTTGATCTCATCGATCAGGGCGTAGTGGAGGGTGGACCCAAACTCAGCCGAGAACTGACCCGTTCTGGCGTCGTAAGAGGCCTGGTACTCGGGCTCGTCCCCCTGGGCGACGAGGTTGAGACCGATGACACCTGAGTCGCCCTTCTTTGTGGCAACCCCGCTCGATACCAGGTTGAGCCTGGTCAGAACCAGGTTCAGATCGCCTCGATCCCCCGGCTCAGCCAAGAAGGCGATCTCGCCCCTGAAGCGGGTCTGCTGCTCGCCAGCGTCGGTCACCACAACTGCCTCGATGTCCTCCAGGCTTCCGACAAGGAAATAACGTTCTTTCTGCTCTTCGGCCGCCTCAACCGGCTCAGCTAAGCTGAGCCTCGATCCGATGGATGGGTCCAGAGGAGTTTTCAGAAGGCTCGGGCTGGGGGTCTTTTCCATGACAAGATCCGCCCCAAAGCCCGTTCCCGATGTCAACGCCAGGCCCAACGCCAAAATAAATTCTAACAGCAAGATTGCTCTCAAAATCGATCACCAGCCAAAATGTACCTGCAACTTTATGGACTCCATATCGTTTAAAATTTTCCAGGGTATGAGGTTTCGACCACCAGGGCTTTCTCCAGCATTCAGCAGATAGGTGGCTGCCCAGCTAACTCAACTGCCGAATCTTCAGCGATCTTCTACGACGACCCAAGCCCGTTGGAGCCGTAACGAGGGCGACATAAGGGCAAGGAAATTTTGAAATATGTTGAGGTTCTAAGCCGTTTCGCGACATGTCCGCGAAGCCCTCAAAGGACCTGACCCCTTCGATCTCGATCCGGACCGACCTCCGCCCCGGCGACATCGGGATGGTGATCCACCTCCACGGGATCGTCTACGCCGAAGAGCAGGGGTGGGACTCCACCTTCGACGCCTACGTCGCGGGACCCATCGCAGAGTTCGTCAAGTCTCGATCGGATCGGGACCGGATCTGGATCGTAGAGCTGGCAGAGGGTGCCGAGGATGGCGAAAAATGGATGAATCGGATCGTGGGATCCATCGCCATCGTTGAGGCCTCTGACGGCGAGGCCCAGCTCCGATGGCTCCTTCTCGCCCCGGAGGTGAGAGGGCTAGGCCTGGGCAAAAGGCTCGCGGAGGAGGCGCTGGCCTTCTCCCGATCAGCCGGGTACTCCAGAGTCTTCCTCTGGACGGTCCGGGGGCTTGAGGCCGCAACGAGCCTCTACGAATCCCTCGGCTTCGAGGAAACCGAGGAGAAGACCTCCAAGATCTGGGGAAGCACCGTCACCGAGGTGAGATACGACCTCAGAATTTGAGATGTTGAGAACGCAATTGAGATTGCAAGTGGAATCGCAATTTGAGATCACAGATTTAGACTGACTGGGAAGATTGTTTGGAGATGCTGATTCATGGGCGAGGAGATATTCGAGGCGATCCGAAAGAGGGTCGCAGAGGAGCCCTACGCTAAGAAGATGGGGCTTGTGCTGGTAGAGGTGGACGAAGGATACGCACTGGTGGAGATGAAGTTCACCGAGGATATGGAGAACGTCTTCGGGATGGCCCACGGCGGAGCCATATTCTCCCTCATCGACGAGGCCTTCGAGATCTCCTCCAACTCCCACGGCACCGTAGCGGTGGCCCTCAGCATGAGCGTCACCTACGTCAGCGCCCCGAAGAAGGGAGACATCCTCCTGGCAGAGGGAAAGGAGGTGAGCAGGTCGAACCGGGTTGCAACCTATTCCATCCAGGTCAAGACCGAGGGGGGAGATCTCATCGCCATCTGCCAGGCCCTGGTCTACAGAAAAAGGGACCCGCTGCCATTTCTCTGACGACTCTGAAGAAGACAAATATCAAAAAGTGACCGCTTGAGAAGGGGGAAGAGGCAGAGACGGGGGCGGCCCGTCGGCCCGTCTCAGAGCATCCTCTGCATCCATACGACGTCGAAGAGTTCCGAACACCTCATAATCGACAAATTTTATTACTCGCTCCGAAAGACGTTTCCTCGATGGCCATGACCGGACCAAACGACCGCTGGGCTCTGCCCGACCTGGCGAGCGCTTTGAAGTGGTGCGAGAAGAGGAACGCCGAGGGGATCCGCTGCACCCTGGACGTTCTGGGTGAGAACGCACGGGATGGGGTGCAGGCGGCCCGGTCAGTGGAGGCCTATCTCTCCTGCGCCAGAGCCGTCGAGAAGAACGGGCTCGACGCATCGATCTCGTTGAAGCTGACCGACCTTGGTGCCCTCTTCGACCGAAATTTGTGCCAAGAAAACCTTCGGATCCTCGCCAAGCAGGCCAAAAGATGCGGCGTGGGCTTTGAGATCGACGTGGAGGGTCGGCCCCTGGTCGAGTTCACGGTGAAGGCGGCCCTGGACTGTGCCGCCGAGGGGCCCCTCACCCTGGCGGTCGCTGCAAACTTCGACCGCACGCCCGAAGACCTGAGGACCTTGCTGTGGAAGGGGATCAGGCCCCGGCTGGTGAAGGGCGCATATCCCGGCGACGTTGACGACGTCCAAAAAGTTCAGGATCGCCTGAAGGGGCTGGTGGAGATGGCGCTGGACTCCAAGAAGCCTTTTTGCCTTGCAACCCACGATCCTGTGGTCCTGGGGTGGGCGCTGCAGCGAGTGCCAAAAGAGAAAGGCTCTGTCGAATTCGGATTTTTGATGGGGCTTTCTGATCTGACCAAGACGGAGCTTGCGGCCCGGGGCTGGGCGGTCTCGGAGTACGTGCCCTTCGGCTCGCACCGGGCAGCTTACGAGGCGAGGAGGCTGAAGTATCTGAGGGAGCTTTCGGCGCTGGGGAGGGCAGCGGCGCCGTGAGGTTGGTGTTTGAGAGCACATAGTGACATAACGGTGGAGATGAACTCCACCATGACCCTTAAGCTCTCAGCCCTGGAATGGCTGGGGACAAAATCGAGGAGCCATCCCCGTTTCTCCCGCCTGGGCTTAGCGCCCCTCGCCCACTCAGGCCGGTATCTGAGAAGAAATAATTATCGAATCCTCTTTTCGTTTGCCTGCCATCAGCTCAAGTCCTCTGGCATGCTGAAGTCCATGGACCCGATCATCTCCTCTACCAAAGGCCCTAGCTTATCTTTCATATCTGGCCGCAGCTCCACCAACTTGAAGAAGATCAGCATCTTATAGGACATGCTGATGTCATCGAGACTCTCTTCAATGCTCGCCATGCTGTCGCAGATCTCTTCGAGCTTCTCTGAAATCTCCTCAAGAACCGCGTTTTTTGAATCCGCTTTAGCCATTATTGCTTCACCTCTCAGCTGCAGTCTGCTCCAATTAAGAATACAAATAGCACTAGCCCATATAAAAGATTATAATTAAAGTATTAATTATATTGTTCAATAGCCATGCCGGTTATCGGTGAGAATAAAACCCACAAAGCCAGTTTCATCAGCATTGGTTCCCATGGGATAGTTAATGATTCAATATAAATAATTTATGGCAGAATTTCTCTGCCCACCTCGCTCAGACGACCTTCTTTCCCGCCGTCGGACCCCACATGGCGTTGTATATCTCCTCAACCTTCACCACCACGGCGGCCTTCGCCGGGAGCTTGTTGTTGACGGCCAAAACCCACTTGGTCATCTCGTCGTAATACTTTCCCTCTTTGTGAACCTCTGCCTTCCCCTTGACCTGGAAGGACTTCTTCGTCTCGGTGTCGTAGCAGAGGATCGATACCTTGGGGTTCTCGGCAAGGTTTGCCGCGGTCTTGTAGAAAAAGTTGTCCGCGATCATGATAGTCTCGTCGTCGAGGACCTTTAGGAAACCGACGTAGACGACGTTCGGGGTGCCGGAGGCGTCGGCGGTGGCGATGGGGGCGGGCTTCTGCTTCTCCAGAGTTGCTCTAACATCAGCTGGCATCTTGACCATTTAGATCACCTATCCCCAAATAGATATCAATATATTTATTCTTTACGTCGGGAAGGGCGCTGCCAAATGAGCTTCGATGAAGGCTCAGTTCGATCCAGCTCGGTGGCCGCGCTGATGATCGGATGTGGGGACTCACCGTCAGAAAAATTATTCGAATCGATCGTTCGCCGAAAGGCTTTCACTAAAGGTAACCAGTGCAGGCTGAAAGGCCGTCCATATTGCGACCAACACAATCAACCCACCCGCAGAAACGAACAAAAAGGTCAAATTCCAGGCGCCCACCGCCCCCGATATTGATTGAGAGACGGGGACCAATCCAGCACTTGACAACATCAATAAACTCATGATCCTGCCCAGCATCATTTTAGGGGTGCGGGTTTGGATCCAGGTGAACAGGATGAGGGTGACATAACCATTGCCCAGACCTAGCAGCAGCATTAACCCAAAATCCACCCAGGTTAAATTGATAAATCCCACCATTCCCGTCACTATCCCAAAAGCGGCCAGAAGCGCAATCAGGAAAAGACGCATCGACTTTCCGGTTGGCCTTGGAAGCGCACCCGCCAACAGAAAGCCCCCAAAATTACCACCTGCAAAGCCGGACATCAACAGCCCAAACGCCACCGCCCCTTCAGCCAACCGCTGATCGGCTAAAACCGGAACGCCCACCAGAATCGGTCCTACAAACAAAAAGTTGACCGCTGCGATGATCAGAAATATCAATCGCAATGCTTTGTCATCCCATACCTGCTTTAGACCGGCGCCGATGGCGGCCCAGATGCTTTCTTTGGATGAGGCATCAGCAGAAGAGGGGAGCCTTCCACCGCCATGCATCAGCCCCAGAGTCAAGGCAGATACGGCAAAGGTGGCGGCGTCGATGCCGAAGGCCAATCCTATCCCAAAGAATGATTCGGAGAATTTGCCAATCAAGATCCCCGCTGCTACAGGCCCGACAAATCCGACCAATTGACCAACGCCCATCACAATTGAATTGCCGGCCTGCAAGTCTTTTTCTTTTAGCAGCATTGGGACGATGCTATTTCCGGCGGGTACGGCAAAACCTGCCACCAGCCCAAATCCAAGGCCAAAAGCATATAGCATCCACATTTGAACGATGCCAGAAAAAACAACCGCTGCCATCACGGTTGCCAACAAGAAACGTACAAGATCTGAAGCCAGCATGATGATTCGCGGAGAGAAGCGGTCGGTAATAGCGCCCCCAAAGAGCATAAACAGGGCTCGGGGAATGCCCTCCAGCGCCAGCACAATCCCCAATGCCAACGGATCACCGGTAAGTTGCAATACCAGCCAGGGGGTTGCGATCAGGGCAAATTGATCTCCAAGCAATGAGGTAGAAACTCCGGCAAACAATAACCGGAAATCACGAATGGATAAAACATTGAGCATGGGATTTTTCTTCTTCGGGCTGGTCATTCGTGATCATTCTTTGAGATGCCACGACTTGCCGAATCGATGATGTCCAGATTCATTTTATATTTAAAGAAGAATCCTTTGTCTCTAATTATGATAATTGCAGCAACAACTGCCAGGACAAGTGTTAATATACATTTGCTGATTTGATTTGCTTCAAAAAGTTCTGCTGAAAAATTAGCGGTAACATGAAGTCAAATTGCGGCGGCGCACCCCGCAGCAAGCTGCGGGGCATGTTTCGCGCCGCCGCCACGTCAATCGAATTCTAGCAAATTCATTTGCACATATCCTTCTTTTTCTTCCTGAGTTCCCTGTTGCTCAATATAGTTTCGAATTATGTCGGCAGTAACACCTTCGCCTACAGTACCAATATAACCACCATCGCTCCAAAATTCGCCACCCCAAAGTTCTTTTCTAATTTCTGGATAAGCCTTAAACATCTGTCTAGCAGATATACTTTTTATAATTTGCATAACCTTAGATGGTGAATACTTAGGAGCTGCCCCTACGAATATATGAACATGATCGCCATCTGTTCCGATGGCATCGAATTCAAACCAGTATCTATCTCCTATTTCAGAACATATTTGCTTTATGTACTCTATTCTTGTATCCTCTAAAAGTAATTTTTTCCGATATTTAACACATAAGACCATATGATACCTAATTTTATAAACACAATGACATGCACTGCGAAGTTCTACCATTAATGTGCATATGTGAAGCTCTTGTTAAGACGTTTATCCTCTCATCCCCGCAGCAAGCTGCGGGGTATTGGTATGTAAATCCCCCGTTCAAGTTATGCTGTAGCAACCTTTGTGACGACATACCCAGAT
>Ga0272442_10000204_pt1 | contig 99088 bp, 79 predicted proteins | sample SSMForm2O_FD_200262 | JGI IMG/M metagenome (GOLD analysis project Ga0272442, IMG submission 200262) | Marine sediment archaeal communities from Little Sippewissett salt marsh, Falmouth, MA, United States - SSM-Form-2O | ecosystem: Environmental > Aquatic > Marine > Wetlands > Sediment ...
TACACCATCCGGACAGATGAGTTCACACAGACAAAAAAAATGATTTTAATGAAATAAGGAGCGGGTGGATATAATTTGGCGGAACATCGGCAGGGGCGGTTCGAAAACCGCCCCTGCCGAGTCCTTCTCTGAATAAGTGGCTTCTTTCAAATAGTATTTCCCTTTTCTGTCATCGGATTTCTGGAGCTTGTCCGCTGCTGCCGAAAATTTCAATTTGCCCGGCAACGGTTTGTGCAACCGCTTTTTTAATCGCCTGCATCAACTCCGGATAATCATGATATTTTCCGTCCCTGTGGGATATAAACTGTTTTGCAGCCATTAATGCGGCCTGGGACATACCGGTGTAAAAATTGATTTTGGCAATACCCATGCGGATCGCTTTTTTAAAATCCGCTTCCGGGATTCCGGAGCCTCCGTGCAAAACAAGAGGAATACCTGCGAGCTTATTGATCGCGGCAAGCCGGTCAAAATCAAGTTCGGGTTTTCCTCTGTATTTTCCATGGGTATTTCCGATTGCAACAGCAAGCGCATCAATACCCGTTTGGTGAATAAACATTTCAGCCTGCTTAGGATCAGTAAAATATCGGGAATCCGCCTCGCTTTCCAGACCACCGTTTTCATCACCGCCAACCGCGCCCAGTTCTGCTTCGACCGGGATATTCTCACCCTTGCAAAGTTCCACGATGCTTTTCGTTTGTTTCATATTCTCTTCCAGGGACAATTTCGATCCGTCATACATAATTCCTGTGAATCCGTATCGGATCGCCTTCACCACGCCTTGAAGGGTCATCCCGTGATCGAGGTTCAATGCGACCGGCACTTGACAATTGCGGGCCATCAATAGAATGGTCGGGCTGAAATTTCTGATATTTATATAGGGGAAATGAGGCTCCGCAATATTGAGTATGACCGGAGAATCCAATGATTCCGCCGTCTCAATAATCGCCTCTAAAAACTCGATGTTCACTACATTGAAGGCACCTACTGCATATTGATTTTCATAGGCATGATCGATTAATGTTTTCATACTGAAAAGCATCTCTGTCTCCTTAATAGAAAAATGGTTCCAAACGCTTCATCTTGTGTCTTAACCGATTCCTGTCCTTATGAATTGTATTTTAAATTATCCGGGTGATAATTGCTGTTTGCTGAATTTGTCGTATAATGTGATAATCTCCCGCCATTCCGTTATAGCACCTGTGCTGCTTAAATCCTGAAGGTTCTGAGCACCCGCACAGACAGCCAATTGCATCATATCATGAAGATTCCAGTTTTTATAAACACCATAAATAATTGCAGCACAGAAGGAGTCCCCTGCACCTGTGCTGCCAATAATAAAATTGTCTGGCAATCGTAACGAAGGCTGGCAGATTGTCTTACCCTGCTGCGTCTGTAAAAATGCGCCTTCAGGAAAATGGATGACCGTAAATTCACCGATGCCTTTGCTTAACAGCCGTTCAGCATTCTGCTGCAATGCATCCATATCGATTTTATCATTCACCCGGATTGGAATATCGGTAAGCTGGGCAGCTTCCATCTCATTGATAATAAGATAATCTGTATACTGAAGCGCGGGTTCAACAATCTCGCGAAAGTCGCTTCGGTTTGTTGTAATTAAGTCCACAGATGTTTTGATACCATGCTCTTGAAGCTGACTTAACAGCCGGGCGCTTTTTGTTCCGTACTGGCTGTCCATTTGATCAAGCCCTTCAAGAATACCCAGATATCCCAAATGAAACAGGGCGACATTCAGATTCCCGATATCCACGGATTTATCACTGAAACATGAATTGGCCCCCGGATAGTGAAAAAAAGTCCGGCTGTTGCCGGCGCTTGCACTATAGACATCCGTGTAAGAAGTCCGGCTCTCTTCTTTAGGAATTAGACAATCTGTTGATATATTGGGATAATGACCGAGCGCTTCAACAATCCACTGACCATCGGCATCATCGCCAATCAGGCCAACTGCTGTAAGCGGCAGCGAAGAATCAAATTTTACCAGGTTCATGATAACATTAAAGGAACAGCCTCCGCCTGAGAATGTTTCATCTGCAATCATGGCAACAGAAAATTCCTGGGGATACTGGTCGATGCATTTTATCCGGTCCACAATCCATTGCCCGCCGCATGCAATCCCCCTTTTGTGCTTTTGCATTAAATATCTCCATCGATAATTCATGTAGGGGCAAAAGATTTTTTGCCCCGATGAGCATACAAAATCTCCAAAATCATTGGTTCTGTAGTACGCGGATTAAAAATCGGCGTTATAAAATGATTTCGGTTAAACCATGATTAAATACGACTATCTGGCCATGCAATTATTACGGAACAACTCGGAAAAGCGGTTTCCTGATGCATTCTTATTCCAGCCTTTCCCCATAATTCAAACGGTTTTTACTGGTCAGTATCGGGAATGTAGGAACCGTCTCTTTATAGGGAACGTTCTCATTCAGCGCCACCATGTCGATCCGGGTCAATTGAATATCCTCTAATACAGGGATGTTGATGCGAATATCTTCACTATACCTGGAAAAAAGGCTGTCCGAATAGGGATTCAGGTAATTTTCCAGGATACGGCCGATATTCTCAGCAGATAACTGATCCGTTGTTTTGGTCTGCAAATAAGTCATCTGCCAATATTTTGCAATCAGGGCGTCCTGCCACATATGAGTGCTGGCCTGAACAGACGGCAACTGATCAATCCCTTTGTCATAGGCCCGCTGATTGACGATCTGATCTCTCATGAGATCTGCTATTGCAAACTTAAACTGTTCGGGAAATTCGCCGGCACTGAACTTTCTTTTTCGAAAGACCAGAGGGTGTGAAGCATAAATGGCCATAAAATCTGCCACGGTCCAGGTTTTTCCGTCAAAAGTAAAAAAGGAACGGCTTTCAAAATTCTGTTTTTTTAATTCGATACCGACGGAGTCGATCACTGACTGCGGTATATCCTGAGCATCATCCTGGTTCATCAATGGCAGGGTTTTCGGATTGGAACGCATAAACACAGGCTGTAACAATTGGGTCATTTTTTCAAATGTGTCGCGATTGAAATCCAATCGCTTGTTTTTCATAAGATCAATGACATAAACGTCCCAGATAGCTTCCGCCTTTTCGCGTTCCCACTCTTTATACACCTCGTCATTTCTTCGCTGAATATCGGAATCTGTGACAGCCGGACGGTCGATCCAGCCGAGCACTTTCAACATCAGGAACCGATCTTCATCGATCCGGATCGGTCCGGCGACCTGATTTTTAACCAGCGGTTCTGAAAACAACGCCCGGTGAACAGCCGGATTTTCTTTCGATTTCCACGAGACCGTTCTTTCCGCCGGGGGACCCAGACCTCCTGCTTTGTGGTATACTGTATCGAATATGTCCGCCTGGGAGGATCTGCTTTTCTGCTCAGTTGCAAACAGGGCGATATCCCGGTCAATCGAGCAATACGCCACATGATACTCGCGGCCGGCCAGACGGTATCGTCGATTGAGCTCGGATGTATCCGGCTTGATTTTTTTCCGGATGATTTCTTTGAATAACATCAGCCGCATCATCTGTTCTTTTCTTCCGCGAATATAGGCCTGAAAAGACGGGCTGCGCGCCAACTCATTGTCTTCATCCGCCTCAAAAGCATACAGTTTCTCTGCGATAATCGAATTGAGGACGATCTGCTTATCAATGCTGGAATTCTGTTTGCAATATGGCGGACGTATCGTATACTCCGCCCGTCGGATGAATTCATCCCTGGTAATCACCCGGTCTCCCACAATGGCGAGTATTTCGCTCTTGTTTTCTTTTTTTGAGCAGACAACCAGAACAGCGGTTATGAGAATAACACTCTCTACTACAATATTCTTTTTTAAAATTGATATCATTATTCAACCTCTTAACTGCACCTTTTGTTTTATATCATACATATTTATGAGAATTTTCTTTATCTATTTGGATCCATAAGAATGAACGTGTAGGTTTCACCGGCCTCAGTAGGCAGATCATACATATACGTCTGCTGAAGGTGAACCGGATTAAGCTCGGCCTTCTCAGAAATCAGGGGATCTTTGATTTCAGAAATCCAGTAAAATGGGTTAGGATTCTTATTTTGGGCCGGCTTCAGACGGATGGTTCCTTTTTCCCTGATCGGACAGCGGACACGAATCCTGCAGTTACCGCCCAAACTGGATTGAATGATCAGCTTGGATAATTGATCGTCTTTCCAGGAAAGATTCCGGATTTTAAAACCTCCCCTCGCCTGCAATCCCGAGACACTACCGGTGTTCCAGACATCGGGAAGCGCCGGCAGAATATCGATGCATCCGTCATGGCTCTGAACCAGCATTTCAGCAATGCCGGCTGTAAAACCGAAATTGCCGTCAATTTGAAAAGGCGGATGCGCGTCAAACATGTTTGGGTAAGTTCCGCCGCCAGCAGCAAAATTGATATGTTTGTTGTCCTGTTTTTTCACCAGACTTAATTGATCTTTGATTAATTGATATGCATGATTGCCGTCCAAAAGGCGGGCCCACAAATTGACTTTCCATCCCATGGACCAGCCCGTGGATTCATCACCGCGGGCTGTCAGCGAGGTTCTTGCCGCAGCAAACAATTCCGGCGTCCGGTAAGGTGAAATCTGACTGGAAGGGAACAAACCATATAAATGCGAGACGTGCCGGTGTTTATCGTCCGGATTGTCCCAATCATGCATCCACTCCTGCAACTGCCCCCATTGCCCAATCTGCATCGGAGGCAAACGCATCAATACTGTTTTTATTTTTTTAACGAATGCCTTATCCTTATTTAAAATTTCTGCTGATTTTATCGTTTTCGTGAACAGATCATAAAGCAGTTGGTTATCCATGGTCGTACCGGCTGCTATCGAAGCTCCGGGATGAACACCGGGAGCATTTTCCGGAGAAACTGAAGGACAAACGACCAGCCAGTGATGCTGCGGCTCTTCCACTAAAAAACCAAGGTAGAATTCAGTACATCCTTTCATCACCGGATATACTGATTCAAGATATTCTGTATCGCCATGATATTCATACTTTTCAAACAAATGCTGACAAAGCCAGGCACCTCCCATGGGCCACATGCCCCAGAATGCACCGTCTATCGGCCCGGTTATCCTCCAGATATCCGTATTGTGATGAAGCACCCATCCTTCTGCACCGTACATATTTTTTGCTGTCTGTCTGCCGGTATGGGAAAGCTCACGAACCATCTGAATCAGCGGCTCATTCATTTCGCTGAGATGGGTTGGCTCGGAGGGCCAGTAATTCATTTCTGTGTTTATATTCACCGTATATTTACTGTCCCAGGGCGGATAAAGCTGATTGTTCCAGATTCCCTGAAGATTAGCAGGCTGCCCGCCGGGCCGGGAAGAAGAGATCAGTAAATAACGGCCAAACTGAAAACATAATGCTGCCAGTTGCGGATCGTTACGACTGGCAAATTGATCAATGCGAACATCGGTCGGGTCATTTACAGCATCAGTTTCACCCAGATCAATGCGGACCCTGTTGAAATAGTGCTGATAATCCATGATATGATCCTGCAGGGATTGATGATACTCTTTTTTCAGAGCAATTTGTAGATACCTGTCTGCCCTCTCGCCGGCATCGGCGCTGATATCATGATAATTATTAAAACTGGATGCCATTGAAATATAAAGTACTGCTGCGTCTGCATGATGAACCATTATAGTGCTGTCATTTGCCGATACAGATCCCCCCTCTGTTTCAATTTTTACATATACCCGGAACTGAACGGCACCTTGAATTGAATCACAATCGCTGGTGATTCCGGACATCATCAATTGATCATTTCCTGCAACTGAAATCAATACGGATGCCGGATGATTCATGGAAGTCGTAAAATTAATTTTTCCGGATTTGCTGGCAGAAATCCGATAGATAATCACCTGATCCGGAAATGAAGCGAATGCCTCACGCTGATAGGTCACTCCATCCACATCATAGCGGACGGTAGTCACAGCCGTTTCAATATTCAGTTCACGGTAATAGTTTAAATAATTTTCATGTTCCGTAAATAAAAGCGTCAGATTTCCGGCGGTCTGATAAGGCATGCCGTGTGAATTCCGGCTGATAAATTTCCGGTTTACCAGATCCTGCGCTTCCCTGTACTTTCCTTCAAATATCAATTGTCTGACTTTCGGCAAAGCTTCTTTCGCCTCCGGATTGTCATTCCGGTGCGGCTGCCCGGCCCAAATGGTATTTTCATTGAGCTGTATATTTTCCAGCGAAGGATCTCCGTAGACCATCGCACCCAGTCGGCCATTTCCAATTGGCAATGCTTCGACCCATTGCCTTGCGGGTTGATAATACCACAGTTTGAGCGTTGTCTGACTTTGCGTGGATAAATTCATCTCAAAGAGCAGACAAAATATGAAGAATGAAAATATCACAACCAGATTATTTTTTTTCTTATGTTTAATCATGGTCCAATCTCCTGTTGATCATCCGCGGTCAGTGAATGCGCATCCGATCTGAATCAGTCAAAATCAGCATATCCGCCTGTTTCCTTTGTGGCATAATTGAACAGGCAAAATTTGTTGAATGACATTTTTTTGTGCAGGAAGTCTTGAATAATCCCGCTCATCCTTCTTCCGACACCAAAGAATGTCTCACTCGCGGGATCGGCAAAACGATATCCATCGATCATCAGGTAATAATAATGGAAACCGGGAGGAAGCGGATCGGTTGTGGCTGTCCATACCCCGTCATCCTCTTTGATCATATCATAAACCTTTCATGTGAAGTTTATTTCTTGATATTGCCATCCCCGATACCAACTTGAACTGCCTCAGATTGCATGATAAAAAATTCAGTCATCATTTTAAAATATGTATCTTCAAACAAACCAGGCCCATGCTGAGCATCGGGAACCAAAACAAATTGGCTTGATACATTCGCTTTCTGCAGAGCATTAAAAAGCAATTCGCTTTGGCAATGAGGCACTAAAGAATCTGCATCACCATGTAAAATTAGAAAAGGGGGATCGTTCGCATCGACAAAAGTAATGGGATTTGCCAGGGCACATGGATCGTTGTTGTCCTGAACGGGTCCGCCAATAAGGCTGGATTCAGGAGAATCGGGTGCATTATGAACCATGCTGCTTCCGCAAGAATCCATGACCTGAAAATCTGTCGGTCCAAACCAGTCTGCAACCGCATCGACTGAACTGCTGTACGACGGATATGGGCCGACATTGCCTTCAATAGGATAAGTCGTGGAGCCGACTTGATATTGTTTAACATATCTCGAAGTGCCCGCCAGCGCAGCAAGGTGGCCGCCTGATGAGCTTCCGGTAATCCCGATAAAGGAAGAATCAATTTTATACTTCTCAGCATTCGCCCGGATAAACCTGATCACTGCTTTGATATCATGGATTTGCGCAGGAAATTTCGCATCCATACTGGAACGATGATTCGGCATAACCACAGCAAATCCCGAATCAAGCAACGCTTTGCCCAGGGTTGGCAGATCTGTTCCCTTTAAATTATTGCCAAACCACGCACTGCCGTAGATGACAACCACAGCCGGGCAGGTCGGTTTTTGAACTTCTGGCAGATAAATATCCAGTCGGTGATACTGCATTGAATCTCCCGCATAGTCTATATCTTTCCAGCTTTTTAAATACTGCTGAGCGAAACCATGGAAGTATATCAATAAAAAAACAAGAATTGTAAAGCGTTTCACATTTATTCCTTATCTTTTTACATGAACCTGTATCTGAGTAAATGAATGCGACGGAAACGAACAGGATATTTTGTTTCCTTTCACTGTCATTTCTTTAGTAACAGGTTGATATCGCTCCTGACTGTTAAATTTAAATGGCGCATCAAGTGAATCCACATTCAGTAAACTGGACTCTGCTTTGCCAGTAAATTTCCCTGAAGTGTTCAGGATATCCGCTATAATGGTTTTATCCTGATGCCGGTTCACCACATTGATATAAACTGTATTGCTTTCTTTCAAATAGGTCGAGGTTACATCTAGAAAAGGAATGCCTTTGCATTTTTCAGTATTGAATGTATCACATTCAACGTATGTATCGATGGAATTACCACGGCAGTTGTTTGAGAATAATCTGAACGTATGAAATAACGGTGATTTAAAGCTTCTTTTCTCTTTGTCTGTACTGAGAAGAGAAGTCATCATCGTAAAATTACCCATTTTAACCATATCGGCATGACGGATAAACGAATTGAGACATTGTGCTACTGGAAGAACAGCTCGGAAATTCCATCCGAAAGAACCCCACTCATCTACGGAAATATAAATGGGATTTGTGAATCCTTTCATGACAGATACTGCTTCTATCTCTGCAGCCGTTACTTTGATCTTCTCTTCAAAATCCATGGCGCTCTGTCCCATAAACGTATAATAATCCTCTGATCTATCCCAGTAGCGATGTATGGAAATATAATCGATCAAATCCCCAAGTCCGCTCAACACTTTGCGGTTCCATTCAATCCACTGACCGGTGGGCTCGTAATACGAGGATCCAGAAGCGACAAGACTGATACTGTGATCTACAGATTTCATGGCCTTGGCCGCTTCTCTTGCAATCTTGACATAGTCTTCCGCGTTCTTATAACCCAGTTCCCATGGTGCGCCGTCCACTTCATTGCCAAGATCCCAGATTTTAATGCCGTATGGCGTTGAATGACCGTTCATGGTGCGCAAATCGGAATAATAGGTACCTTTCTTGGCATTACAGTATTCAACCCAATAGCATGCATCCTGTATCGTAGCAAGGCCCAGGTTGACACAGATCACATTTTCACTCCCGATGGCTTTGTTTAAAGCAATCCACTCATCCGTACCGACATGATTGTTATCAATACCTCCCCATGCAAGATTTATACGGGTGGGACGCTGATCCTTTGGCCCAATCCCGTCCTGCCAGTTATACCCCATCACAAAATTTCCTCCAGGCCAGCGCATGTTGGTAATTTTCAGTTCTTTCATCGCATCAATATAATCTTTTCTGAATCCGTTCTCGTCTGCAAGCGGCGAGGATGGATCGTACAAATTTCCATACAGCGTATTAAACATGGCCGTGTCAGGCAATCCCATTCTCTTTCCGCTAAAATTAATCGGCTCCATAAACACGCCGTAAATCTTTGGATCAATCACCCCGATTGTTCTGTCAATATCAATTTTAATTCTTGCTGTCTGAGCAGACAGTGAAAACGAAAGGGCAAACAGTGACGAAATAAATATTTTGTTCATGATAATCCCCGATTGGTTCAGATTTTGAGATTTTGAATACATTCTGATTCAAACATTATTAAATCCACTCACTCATGTACAATATAGGATTTTTTGAAAAAGGTTGAAATAAATCTTTTAAATATTTTATATACTAATCAGAATATGACATAACATCCGGATTGAAGGAACATGTCGAATTTCCCGTCTTCCCCTCCGGTTATTTCGTCTTTTATCGGTGATCTATTAATGATATTTGCCAACAGGATAGTGACTGTACAGGTTTTAAAAAAATCATTCAAATTTGGACGAAAGTTAATCCTCAAGCTTGTAAATCCGTTCCATTAATTGCCATTTTTCATGTGCAGCGGCGTTTGAGCAGGTTTTTTGAAACTTCGACACCCAGGCTTCCCATTCGTCCTGACGGGGTTTTTGTGCAAGCTCTGCCATGGCCAGTTCATAATTAAAATCCGGTATCGTGTCCATGATCATAAACAGCCGTGTCTGATGCAGATAAATTTCCATATCAAGGATACCGACTTCACGCATCCCACGGGTAATCTCTGGCCACGCCGATCCTGGAGCATGGGCTTTTTTATAGATTTCAATCATCTTCGGATCATTGACAAGTTGCAATGTTTTACAATAGCGTTTTACCTTGTTACCGGGAGATACAACAATATACTCATACTTATTGTCATCTTTCGAAGTCATCATTTCTCCTTGATCAAGCTGATCATATTCGGATTTTTATCTTAATCGCTTCCGGAATCGGCTCTTTTGAGGCCAGGATGATATACCCACCTCCGCTTCCCGAAAAAATGGCACCCGGATAGGAAGTATATCTTTTAAGTGCATCAAGAGACTCTTCCAAAACAGTCATTGGCAGAAGATGCTTCCAGGCTTTCAGACTTAATGTGAGAGACCGGCCCAATCCGACAACATCTTTATTCTGGATACTCTGCCAGCACACTTCGCCGGACTCTGCCAGTATTTTCACCCATCTGACCGTTATATTTTTAATCTGGACCGGATTGTATTGCACAGGGCGGGGATGAATGGGAATCAGATGAACCACCTTTTGAAGCCATTCAGCCGTGCTTCTGTCTACAAGGGAATCAATCCTGCTGGGCCAGTAATCCCCTTCGTAAAACAACCGGTTGATACCCGGAAGCATCAAACCGAGATGGTCCTGAGAACCCGAAATGTATTGTACACCGGGCGGATTCTCCGCTCCGAAAAGCAGTTTGGCATTATGGATCGGATCGCCTTCCGGTATCCTGTCCCCCCAAAGTTCCTGGGCGACCTTCCTGGAACTGGTACCGATACCTGACCTTTCGTTAAAATCAATGGTTGGCTTGATCTGCACCACAACAACAGGTCCCGAATGCATTTCGGATATCCAGGGCTGATCCAGCCATCCGCCGGCAAGACAGATGCGGTATGGCATACGCAGATCTTTTTTAATTTCGGAACTCGCCCGGACAGTCAAACCGGGCTCCGGAATACGGTTCAGTACTATGTATTCCACACCATATTCCTTGCAGAGTCTTTCTTTTTCTTCGGTGTGACCATCGGCATTGACAATGAAAATGTCCGGTTGCAGGCGAATCAAATCGGGTTTAAAATCGAGAATGCCGCTTCCGGAACTCAGGAATGCCTGATGGACATATTGAACAGCATTGACTATGTATAGTCGCTCTTCCTGAGAAAAATACGGTGAATTTCCTTTCAGGTATTTTATATTCTGATCAGTACCAATTGAAACGTACAATTCCCCGTAAGTCGATGCTTTTTTAAAAAACGCAATATGGCCTGCATGCAGCAAATCAAAGCAGCCGCTGACGAGAACCCGCTTTTTCTTTGATGTGGATTTTTTCATTATGCCTGCTTTTCGGTTATCTGCGAAAAAATCCAATTGTATGTTTCTCTTATTCCCTTTCTCAAAGAAATGGAAGGCTCCCAGTTTAAATATTTATTAATCAGGGTATTGTCGCTGTTTCGGCCGCGAACGCCTTTGGGTGCGTCGGGATCATACGTGCGCTGAAGTTTGATTCCGGCTATCTTTTCAACAATGTCTGTCAGCGTGTTGATGGATACCATCTCGCTTGAACCCAGGTTGATCGGTTCCTCGATCCGGCTGTTCATGATGTCGAAGATACCTTTGATGCAATCGTCGATATACATGAAACTGCGGGTCTGCAAACCATCTCCCCAGATCACAATTTCATGTTTTCCGGACAATTTGGCTTCAATGACTTTACGGCATATGGCCGCCGGTGCTTTTTCCCGTCCACCGTCATATGTACCAAATGGGCCATAAACATTGTGGAACCTGGCGACACGGGTGATCAATCCGTAATCCTCTCTGAAATGCCGGCACATTCGCTCGCTGAACAATTTCTCCCAGCCATAACCGTCTTCTGCCAGTGCGGGATAAGCATCTGATTCCTTCAAACCCGGATTTTCGGGATCTGTCTGTTTTTCTCCGTTATATACGCATGCCGAGGATGAATAAAAATATCGGCTGACGCCTTTATCTCTTGCAGTCATAAGAAGGTGGGTATTGATCAGTACGCTGATCATACATGCAGCCTTATGGGTTTCGATGAATCCCATGCCACCCATGTCCGCTGCCAGATTATAGACTTCATCGAATCCATCGACTGCCTGATCACAATTGTCTTTTACCCGCAGATCGAGAACCAAATTTTCCGTATCCGGGAACACCTGGTACCATTCGTTTAATGGTTTGATATCGACTGCACGGACAAAACAATTCTTAGTCGTTCTTAAAGCGGAGACCAGATGTCCGCCAATGAATCCTCCCGCTCCCGCGACAATGACTTTATTCATTTTAATGTATTCCTCATATATCCTTAATATTCAATGACAAGTTTATATTCTTGAACGTGTACTGCATTTTTCTCGCACACAGGCGTTTTACAGTGCCGCTCGAATCATTTACACAGAATGGCTGCAGAAAATCCCCTGAGTCTATATATGCGCCTTCGAATTCTGCATCACAAACGTTTTAATCTCCAAGCCATGCGGAAAGATTCTGTGAAGGAATCAGGTCTCTATCAATATCTGGCCCCTGCCAGGCGACAGATATATTGTCGCCTCCGCCGCCTTCCTTGTGCAGCGCTTCAATATAATAGTATTTTCCCGCTTCCAATTGAAAATCGGTTGAATGCTGGGACGGATAAGCATCATAGTCATGAGAGTTCGTCCAACTGTCCACATTGGCGATCATTTGTTTTTGATCCGGATTCTCGCTCGTACTTAAAAACAGCTGGGATGCGTCATCGCTGGCAATCCAGAATGAATAGGTGCCAGTCACATCCGGGCAAACAAATCCCCTCAAGCGTGATCCGTAATTATCTCCGAAATTTCGCTCTCCCTCCATGACATTGATGTACTGCTTGCCGCTCGGAAATTCGGGAAATCTCGGATCAGTAGTGAGCATGTTTATCGTTGATCCGGTTATGTTGCTCCACCATTCCCAAAGAACGAATTCATTATAGGATTGGACGGCCTGAACCCAAACACTATCCGTGAATCCATTGGCTGTGTCTTCGATGTTTAAAAGTGTACTGCCCTCGGCTGATGCCAGAAGGACGGCCTCTGAAAAACCGGCAGCCACAGGCTCGACAGTCATGATATCGGGATCTTTACAGGACCACAAATATATCGGACTTAAATCCCCCCCCTGCGAATAAGCCTTCACTTTTTGGGGAATATTCAAACCAATGTAAAGTGTATCAACGCCTTCTGGCTCTTCTGGAGTCCAATCGATGGTGATACCAGTAATCAGGTCCTCAAACAGGCTCGCATCGAATGTATTTTTCATTGTGCTCCCGGACCCGTTATAGACATTGGCAGTAATGGACATTTCAACTTCTTGTATCCCTGTTCCACGAAGCGAAGACTGATAGGAAATCCAGTAAAAACTGTCCATAAATTTTATAATGGATGCCTGGACCTGGGTAAAAGCATCCACAAGCTGACTCACATCAGACACAATGAGACATCCACGGTTTCCGACCTGGTTCAGAAAATCCAGATCCAGATCATTACCGAGACCAATGATATAGGTGTTCACCATTTGAGAGATATAGACAATCTCTTCTTTATCTCTTTCGTTTTCGGTATCATCCCCTGCGGTAAATACCACCAAATCCCCCTGTTGAACGTCTCCCAGACTGTAAACTTCACTGTACAGATTGAATCCTCGCCAGATAGCGTTGTACAGATCCCGCTTTTCCGAACCCGCTGTGATTCCATCGATCGCACTGATCAACTGGCCGGAATCCTGGGTGAAATCCTGAATTTTATTCAATGTGCCTGAGTAGGTATAAACCGCAATAGACTGCATCGCGTCAATATCTTGAATAAATGCACGTGCTGCCTCTTTTAAGGTTTCCAGGTTCATTCCTGTACTGACATCTAACATCAGGATTGTATTTAAATGGTAATTAAAAGTATCTCTCTTCCGTATAAGCAGGTTTGATTTATCCGGATCGATGAGCACATCATTTTCCAAGATTGAAAAACGGCTGACGGTTAAAATATCCACAGCATTTTTAAAAGTGTCGACTACATTGCAAAACAGATTCACTTCATCCGGAGGAGAGGTCTCCACACCGTGAGGCAGGAGGATGTACATACCCACATCGGGGATAGAGCCCTGGTCTTCCGGGCCAATATTGTTGTCATTGTCGCATTGACTGAAAAAAACGGTCGCAACAACCAGCATAAAATAAATTGCCATTTTCATTGTTTGCCTCCAATCAGACGTTTTGCTGTTATGTCCATTTCTAAAACGTCATTCCGAAGGTGAACATGGAATAATTGCCCAGGAGTCCTATCGATTTGTAAGCATAATCCATTTTCAGCTCCTTATTGTTGACCAGGGACCAATAGATACCTCCGCCATAGGTCAATCCATATTCCGACTGGTCCATAAAAAGACCATGATAGCCTGCCCGCAGGAAAAATTTAGCCATACCCGGTAAAGTCAGACGATATTCACCGCCTAAATTGACGGATTCGCTGTTGTTGTTGGGATGAAGCGCATCCGCAGCGAGAGTTAATTTGTTATGACTGTTTTTCACAGCAATCAGGGAAATGCCAACCCGAAAAAGCAGCGGCAGTTCCCATGACTGGAGTCGGTATTGGCCCTCAACATCCTTGAAGTTTCCGCTTTCATCAGAAGATATATCGATGGGCTGCAGCAGGTCTATCCCCTCGTATTTCATCCGGGTTCCATAGTTGGAGATGCTCATGCCGATAGAAAGGCCATTTTCCCTTTTTCCATCCGGAGAAAAAAATGGAGTGTTGATTATGACTCCCAGATCCAGCGCTGCAGCACTGGCGCTCATATGCCAGATGCTGGATCGGATGTATTTGATTGAACTTCCGAATCCAAACCATTCAGCCAGTTTTCGGGCATAGGAAAGACCAACCGTCATATCCATCGCCGAATAGGTTTCGCCTGTTCCCTCCTGCATTCCCAGGTTTGTCACTTCGGTTCTGCCGAAATTCATACCGGTAAACGACAGGGCAAATGTGCCATATTTCTGCAGAGGAATGGCAGCCCCTGCGAAACTCAGATGAATACCCGCAATCCACGGTTGATATGCAAATTGAACTTCGTTCATGGACATGTAAGAAAGACCGGCAGGATTCCAGTAGACTGATGTGAGGTCACGTGTCACACTGACATAGGCTTCTCCCATCGCACAGCCGGCGCTCCCGATGCCCATTTCAAGAAAATTCGCAGCTGTTGTACCTACACGATAAGGTTTGTTTTGTGCCGAAATTTGATACGAGCACAAAAGTCCAATGACAAGCAAAAAAGCAAGCGATTTTATTTTCATAAGGTATCTCCTTTCGAATACGATGATTTGTTCTGCTCCGCAGGACAAATCATTTAATCACCGCGAATTTACCGACTTTCTCGTTTCCGGTCGCATTCGATTTTACGTGAAAAATGTACATTCCGGCCGCAATTTCAAGACCTTCTCGAGACAACAGATCCCAGTGAATTATTCCATTGGACGGTTCGTTTTGGATTTCGATTTTATCAACAAGGATCCCTGATGATGTAAAAATCCGAATAATGCAATCGGCAGGGATGTGTGTAAAAAGAACCCGGCGTCTCTGGTTCAGATATTGATTGGCCACTGCCGTCTCCATCATATTTGTGGCAATATATGGATTAGGCACTACCTTGATAGAATCCATCGTGCTTTTAATTCTCGATTTATCCAGATCATTACCGGCATTGACCGTAAAAAACAAAGAATCCATCGATGAAAACGGACGTTTCAACGTCAAACGATAGACGTCTCCGGCACTGGTCGGGTTGACCGTGTTTTGTGCCGAGATGAAATCAAACGAAAAAATCGCCCCATTGAACTGGTATCTGTTATTTTTTAAAAAGGGATAGCCAACCAAAATTCTGTCCATATCCCAGTCGAACACTCCGTTCTGATTCGAATCGTATAACACCAGATCCAGTATTTCGGGATTACCCAGGCTGTCCGTAAACAGTGGATTGATGACATAAAAGGGATATGTTAATTCGAACACCCGGTTTTCTTTTTCGATCTTTGTGCTGTCCACATCGTAAATAGTGGAGGGTCTCGTCGACAGAGACTGGTACTCCTGATCCGGATCGAACACAATCTGGTATTCATATGGATAGAACTTGGCCGCCTTTCCGATATCAATGTTGATCGGCGCTTCCCCCTGGATCCATCCCGTATTGGCTTGATCCGCCTCGAAGGAATAGGGTGGTACCGATATCCGGCATTGAAGCCCCTGGAAAACATCGGTATATACATCCGTATCTGGGATCAGTTGCCAGACATCGAAGTCTGGCAGATATCGGATATTATTCATCATGGAAGCATTCGTTTCATCTTCCACATACACCGGATTTGGTGTCTGGGTAACATCGTAAATCCTGATACACGATGTCACCAGCTTCCCGTCACGAGGATGTCTCGACTTTGGTGCATTGATTAAATAATCCGATGTGTCAGTATCAAATGTCATTTTGTAGGTATGGCCAGTTCGCGCTTGATCAGCGTCTATAATGAATGGGGTAACCTGACCTTCTGCCAGCCTTTGAGATGAACGCCCTGCATCGACCGTGACGTTAGGTGAAACATACCCCGCCGCCCTCTGCCCCGGGATGACGATCTGAATGTTTTTCCCCACGCGAACGATGTTTTCCGATTCATCCAATTCAATATCAATCAGATTTTCAGCCGGTGCAATACCGAGATCTTCGACACCGTAATCATAGGCCACCAAAGCGTAATAATAGGTTCTGCCATTCTGCACGTCTGTATCCTCGAAATAATGTTTGACGCCCGTATCGTCACCCAGGTATACAAGATGACCATCCAGATCTCCGCCGAACGTGCAATACCCCTTGATGGTATCGACCTTGTCGCATTGAAAAATCGGCGCCCTGAATTTCTTAGCCCCTTTTCCATCGGTAATAATTTGGGGATCAGACATAAATTTATCAGACGATTTATACAGTTTATACCCCTCAAAATCGTTAATGCCTCCCAGAAGGGGTTCGTGGGTTTTTGTGTCGGCATAGTTATCCCAGGTAAGAATCACCTTGCCATCCCCTGCAATCGCCTTCAACGTCGGCATGATGGGCGGTTGAGCGAACTGATAATCACGCTCGTAGATCGTCTGTGCCACTCCCTTGAGACGGAACAGATTTGATGCTGGATGGCTTGAGGAATTGAGCTCGGCCAGGTTTTCATATGCAGTCATAAAAGCCATTGAAACTCTTTCAGTGCGGCCTTTGTAAAACGGAAAGGGTGAAGAGGCAAAAATCATGTACATCGACCCAACGGATCCTGCAATTAAAAATTCAGATAGCGAATCAGAATTCATCACGTTCCACACATTTTTATCTTCGTTGAGTGTCAACCGAAAAATGTTTTGCCACTGCGCCCAGTCAAACAAAAGAAAACTTGTCAGCCCGAGCATGTCCGACTCACCAACATCGAGCGGTCCGAAATTGGGTTCACCCTTGACTTCGAGAAAATCCGGTTTATGGTTGCACTCGGTTCCATCTGCATCAGGACCGGTGTAGTTTAAATCGTTGGGTCCGACACCATCTATCCCGACATCATCACCCACGAACGCCCCTGCCTCAAGAATCCAGTTCCCCTCATCGTCCTGATCTGCATACTGTCCGTCATCATCAGGATCGATCCCGTCCCGCCAATCCTGATCCTCATCGCCTTCCCAATGCGACTGCGGCTCACGGTTGAAAAAATTCCTGAACTTATCCTCATTGATTGTCATTCCATCAATCCCGATGCCAGGGCCGACCCATTCGCCTGCAGCATTGTCCCTTTTTTCATCGATAATGCCGTCATCGTCATCATCAATCCCGTCAAAGGCCTTGCCTGGACTTTCAAGGTAGGCATAGCCCATGGTTCCGGGCATTCGTCCGCCTTCACCCTGTCCCATACGTTCCCAGACATAAGACAGATCGAGTACTTTATCACGATAAGCCACTTCATTCTCCCCGCTGGCATCGCCTCCGATGCTGTTATCCACGTAATATCCGAAACCACTTATCGGCAGATCATATTCGGAAATATTCGATATGTTGTATTCCCAGAAAACGATATCCTGGGCTTCGTTATTGGCCCACTGGTATCCCCGCACCTCGATGCGCAGACCAAGACCGCCCCACGGCAAACCCTTCTGAATCGTCACATTGGGATTGAAATCTCCGATGAATCTCCCGGGCCTTGGATAGTACCGGGGGCCGTCGCTGATGAGATTCTCCGCCGGATCATTGCGCTGGATGATACATTCCATATCCTGGGCATCGTTGGCCACAAAATACGATTCCAAATGCGCCTTTGTAATGCCTTTGCCGTATCGTCCGTTCCATTCACCCGGCCACATTTTGGTGAAACCAACTATCGGCCATCCTTCCGGTGGCCAGGAATCAGGCTTATTGCTCATCGCCACGTAATCTTGCGTGTCATTACAATACCCGGGAACTGGGTAAAACCCCCATTCCACTGTCCCATCGTAATTCAAATCCGGGTTGGCATCGGAATAAGAATGGGACTGAATGAAGAACAATGTATCGATGGCGCCGGACTCGCTTAACCGTGAGTCATTCAAATCGTCAATGGGGATAGAATCATTGTATATAAAGATCTGACTCCCCACCAGCACCGAAGCGACATCAATCATTCGCTGACCCGAATAATCATTCGGCCAGCGGCTCGTACCGACCGTGGGATAGTCTGCGATCTGGGTATTGTTTTCAAAATAAAGCAGCAGCCGATTTCCGTTCATGTAGCCGGAACGAATAGCGGAGATGTCGCCTGCCGGATCTTGTGGACCTGTATACACTTTGCCCTGTGCCAACAGGCTGGACATATACAGCATCATCCAAAAACTTGCTGCAAGGAATTTGATCCATTTTTTCATACCCGTATCTCCTAAATTATCTGATTTGGTTCATCCTAATATTAAAAACCTTTATGATCATATGTTAAAAAGTATATCCCATGGTAATTTTGACCGATCTGGGATTCGAATACATGGTCGGATTCTTGACCTGGTCATAATAATCATTGTAATCACTGCGGAATCTGCTCAATTCAGATTCTGTCACGATTCTCGTGTATGGCTGGCCTGTGTCACCATAAACCCAATTGGCGTTGAGGTTGTCGAACAGGTTGTAAACATTGAGCATGAATTTGACCGAATGTCCGCTGAACAAAGGAACCAGGTAAGATGCTGTCAGGTCGACACTCACAGACGTCGGTTTGTACGAATTGTTTTCATAGAGATTAATCCGATATAGCGGGCTGTAATCGGGAGGATCATACGTGTACGGCGTTCCCGAATTAACATATGTGGTCAGCGTTGCATTCCATCTCTTTGCCGTATAGGCAACGGTGGCGTTCACAGTGTAACGCTGGTCCCACTCCATGGGAATCAGCCGGGGTATCGGATCCATACTGTCGCCTGCACGGTCATAGGTATCCCTTGGATTGTTCGCGTTGCCGCGCGTAAAAGAGTATGTAAAATTCACAAAGGAGGCGATATTGCCATATACGTAATCCCATGTCAGTTCAATACCACGGGAATTACCATAATCCTTATTGGTGAACAGGCCGTATTTAACCTGGTTGTAGGTTGTTACGATTCTCGTGCTGAGGAGGTTATAGATATCTTTATAATAAAGAGAAACCTCCAGTCCCATGCCCGCCATGAGCTGCTGCCACAGACCGATTTCGTACTGAATCGTTTTTTCCGCCTTGAGCTGTGCGTTACCCATGGTGGTCTCGAAATTACCGGTAGGAACACGGAATATGTTATTTTCAAACAAAGCGTACAACTGCGGCATCTGGAAAAAATGTCCGTAGCTCAGCCGGAGTACGGCCTGGTCGCTTAGTTTGTAGGACAGGCCCAGACGCGGGCTGAGCTGAGTCTGCGGATCCGCTTTGGGGTAAACAGACATGCGCTCCATATTAAGTACTTCCTGACCATTTTCATCAATCACCACATGTCCGCTGTCGTCTCTGACATAAAAAGTCTGCTGATTGGCCGGATTTCTCCGGTCAGACGGATAATGATAATTGGCGTTAAAATAATCATACCTCAGGCCCAGTTTGATCACCATTTCATTGAATTCCATCTTATCCTGGATGTATGCCGACATTTCATTGGGTTCGACCTTGTAGATATCAATCGTATTTTCCGTGATGGGAACGATTTCCGGTATGTAAAAAGGAAAATCTATTTTACCCGTCTCTATATTCATGACCATCTCGTCTTCAATCGGCAGCCCGTCAAACTGGTTTCGCACATCGATCCGGTACCGGTCGACGATATGATCTGTATACAGGAAACCGGTTTTAAAACCATGGACCTTATTGGCCTGCCAGTAAAGATCATACTTAATATCCGTCCTCATGAATGTGTCTTCTCTTTTACCGGGATCCACCATACCGCCTGTGTAAAATCCTGTCTCAAGGCTTCCCCGGTAATTTGGGCTGATATAACGCGGATCCAGCGGATCCTCGTACAAATAAGCCTGTTCTTCCCGGCTGGTGTAAGAGAGCTTCAGGTTGTAGAACAGTGACTTGGAAATCATGTGATTGATATCAAAAGAACCGAAATGGATGGTGCTGAAGTCCCATGGCAAGCCCTCTGGATTATACTTGTACTGAAAATCGCCCAGAGCATTATTGAATCGTTTGTTCTTATTTCCATTGAAAGTGTAAAGCAGGCTCACCTTGAAATTGCTGGTGATTTTGCATGTTAATTTTCCTGTGGCATTGTGGTAAAAATCCTGGTTCATGGGTACATATCGGTTGTCTCCTGTGTGTTCGATGTGCCAGGTCGAGGGATTACTTTCCGGATAGACACTGAAATCCCAGGGATTGAATCGTCGGATACCGTTGATCGCTCCCCGGTTGCTCTGGTACCGATAGTTGGCAAAAATGGTCAATTTATCTTTCAAAATTGGACCATCGAGCTGAATCTTGTAATCCTGACTCAGATTCCTTTCCAGGAAATCGGATTTTCCAAGCCCGATGAACACGTCATCATGGTCAGTGAAATAATTGCTGTACCCGCTCGACAGAAATCCGTGCCATTCATTGCCTCCTTCTTTCGTGACGGCATTCACCATACCACTCATGGCCCGGCCGTATTCCGCATCAAACGTGCCTTTGATCACTTCAAGATCCTGAACCACTTCTTTCTCAACATAGACACTCTGTCTGGAATACTCACTGAACGAATTGACCACTGACAATCCATCGACCATGTACGACACCTCGCTGCTGCGTCCTCCGCGGAAATGTCCCTGCACAACACCGGCCTGCATATTCACTACCTGATTGATGCTTTCGACCGGCAGCTTGGCTATCTGATCGGCAGACACATTGCGGACAGAACTGGTTTGATCCTTTTTAAACGAAACAGCACTCGCAGTCACGACCACGGTTTCTCCCTCAAGAATGGTCTTTTCAAGCTCAAATATCAGATCGGTTGTCGAATTGACGCTCACACGGACGTTTTCCATTTTGACAGGCGTGTAACCGATCATGCTCACCTGGATATCATAGAGGCCCGGTGGAATGTTAATGATAAAAAAGTGTCCATCAGCATCAGCGGCGGTACCGGATGATGTATTTAAGAGCATCACGTTTGCGCCTGCGAGAGGTTCACCGGTGGTTTTATCAACAATATTCCCTGAAATTTTACCCGTTGTCTGTGCAAAAGACGAGTTCAATCCGAAAATGACTGCCATAAATACTCCAATCAACGCCCAGTTCATTTTAAGCATAAAACCTCCCTTCTTATAAATAAGATTATTATGTTAATAGATCACTATTTTTCTATAACTTACTCGAGTACGTTATAAAATAAATTTTTCGCCTTTAAACTATTGAAACATCCCCCGAAATTCGAAGGGATTCTCCGATTTCAATTTCTGCAGGAATCAATACTTTTGTATGAGACATTTCATCGTCATTAATATGGCGAATCAGTAACTCCATTGCTTTTTTACCAAGGTCATAGGGATCCACCTTAATGATCGTCAGAGAGGGAGAGATTATTTTGGCAAACTCATGATGACCAAAAGCAACGACTCCGACAGTATCCGGAAATTGGATACCGTCTTCCCTCATAGCATCGTATGCGCCCAGGGCAATCTGGTCATTGGCCGTATAAACGACCTCAGGAAGCGGACTCCTTTTACAAAGCTCTTTGAATCCGCGATAACCATCTTCTCTTGTAAATCCGCCTCGAATAATCCATTCTTTATGTACGGGAATTTTATTCATTTTTAATGCATCGGTATATCCCAAACAGCGATTTCTACCGATATCCACAATTGAATCGCCAGCAATATGCCAGATACGCCTGTATCCGCTTTTCACGACAAAATCAATGAGTCTTCGGGCCGCATCCCTGTCATCAATGCCAACCGTACTGAAATCCAAATTTTCTATAGCGCGATCAAAAAAGACCAAAGGGACTTCGCTTTTGTTGACTTTTTTAAAGATTTGAGTATTTTTTGTTTCTTTGGAAATTGCGACCAGAATTCCGTCTACACGCATGGATAACAATGTTAAAATATTCTCCTTTTCAGTATCCGCTTTTTCTCTGGAAACCGTCAATATGATTTTATAGCCCGAATGCTGCGCAATATCCATAATTCCATCAATCACAAACGCAAAAAAGGAATACGAAATATCCGGTACGACCACTCCGATTGTATTGGTTTTTTTAAACTGCATATTACTTGCATGGTAATGGGGAATATAATTATATTTTTCAGCCAGACGCCTGACACGCTTTTTCATTTCATCTGAAATATCATCAGCATCCTTCAGCGCCTTTGAAACAGTAGCCCTGCTGACATTCAATTGTTTTGCAATCATGGATTGATTGACGATTGGCATTAGCTTACTCGTGTAAGTCTGATTGAAACATTATACACAGTTACCAATAAAAAGTCAAGAGTTTTTTCAGAGATTTGATAAAAAATGTTGTGGTAAATATATATCAACAATTGAAAAGCATACTCAAATTCATCATATACAAATTTCCAAATAGAAATCGAACTTTGAAATTCCGGAGAACGTCGAAATGATGAAATCGTAACGATTCATTTGCAAATGCTGGATCAGGGCAATGAGGTTTCTTTCACCAATCTGACCGAGAAACCGTATCTCCTGTCATTTGAAGCTCGTCTTATACCTCCCAAATTATAATAGAGAACCCGGTACCAGGCATTATCCGCATCTTCCATTGTCGTGGTCCAGTAATGGACATCGACTGCCATATTATTATATTCACCCGTTACTTCACGATACCCACATCCACGCGCAGTAAATCCGCTTGTATTGGATGCTATATTTGGATCAATCCAGTGGCTTAAACCGGTTTCTTTGAGTTTTTTACCTTCATCGGTACCCTGCCAGTGTGTCCCATTGGCTTCTGAAGGACTCATTCCCAAAGCCATCGACAGTTCTTTCCAGTCATCATCTGTCGGGACACGCCAGCCTTCCGGTGCAATATTCCGGTTATCATTCACTGCGTACCAGTTATAAAGCCGACCGTAAATCTTGGCAAGATTGGAATTATTGTTATAACTGCAGGTAGCGCCGGTGGTTTTGCTGTTCCAGCTTGAATTATTCGTAACATCGGGTATCTCATCACCATTTCGGTAATGGGTGACTCTTAAATCTTCTGCCATCCACCATTGATTGCCAATTTTAACAACAGAATATTCATTTCCATCCTGATCAATCAGGATATTGGGATCAATATTGGCCCCTTCCTGTACGACAGTCACATACCGGGCAATCCCCTCTCCCGATACGGTGACTGTGGCCGTCCGTGAATCCGCTGAAGTATTTGCACTGCTGGCTGTGACTGTCACGGTTTCATTATCGGACCCGTTCAGCGGAGAGCAATTCAGCCAGGATTTATTGTCACTGACCGACCAGCTGATATTGGAGGTCACATTAAAACTGCCGCTGCTTCCGGAGGTTGAACCGAGATTCACCGTGCTCTTCGATACAGTCAGTTCCTCATCCACACCGCTTTGCGTGACGGTGATATACCGGGTAATCCCCTCTCCCGATACAGTGACAGTGGCCATACGCGAATCCGTCGAACTATTTGCACTGCCGGCTGTGACTGTCACGGTTTCATTATCGGACCCGTTCAGCGGAGAGCAATTCAGCCAGGATTTATTGTCACTGACCGACCAGCTGATATTGGAGGTCACATTAAAACTGCCGCTGCTTCCGGAGAAGGAGGCGATATTCACCGAGCTTTTCGATACTGTCAGTTCCTTATCCGCCCCGACTTGCGTAACGGTTACATTTCGGGTGATCCCTTCCCCCGATACGGTAACCGTGGCCGTGCGCGGATCCGTCGAACTATTTTCACTGCCGGCTGTGACTGTCACTTTACCGTTATATGAGCCGTCTTCCGGAGAACAATTCAGCCACGATGCATTGTCACTGACCGACCAGCTGATATTGGACGTCACATTAAAACTGCCGCTGCTACCGGAGGAGGAGCCAAGATTCACCGCTGTTTCCGATACTGTGAGGTTATCAGCCGCCCCACTTTGCGTGACGGTTAGATTACAGGTAATCCCGCTTCCCGATACGGTAACCGTGGCCGTGCGCGGATCCGTCGAACTATTTTCACTGCCGGCTGTGACTGTCACTGTTCCATTATCGAATCCGTTCTGTGGAGAACAATTCAGCCAGGATGCATCGTCACTGACTGACCAGCTGATATTGGACGTCACATCAAAGCTGCCGCTGCTCCCGGAATCCGAACCGAGATTCACTGTGCTTTCCGATACTGTAAGTTCCGTTTCCGCCTCACTCTGCGTGACCGTTATATTACACGTGATCCCGCCTCCCGACACGGTAATCGTGGCTGTTCTTGAATCCGTCGAGGTATTTTCACTGCTGGCTGTGATTGTCACTTTTCCATTGTATGATCCGCTTTCCGGAGAGCAACTCAGCCAGGAGGCCTCGTCACTGACCGACCAGCTGATATTGGACGTCACATCAAAGCTGCCGCTGCTGCCGGAGGCAGAACCAAGATTTATCGTGCTTGTCGATACTGTCAGGTAATCACCCGTACCACTTTGTGTGACAGTGATATTCCGGTTGATGCCGCTTCCGGAAACAGTGACGATTGCCGTGCGTAAACTCTCCGAAGTATTTTCACTGCTGGCTGAGACGGTTACTGTTCCATTATCGGATCCGTTCTGCGGAGAACAATTCAGCCACGATGCATTGTCGCTGACCGACCAGCTGATATTGGAGGTCACATCAAAACTGCCGCTGCTGCCGGAGGCGGAGCCAAGATTCATCATGCTTTTGGATACTGTGAGGTGATCACCCGTACCGCTTTGTGTAATGGTCACATTTCGGGTGATCCCGTCTCCTGATACGGCGACTGTAGCTGTCCTCGAATCCGTGGAAGTATTTTCACTGCTGGCTGTGACTGTCACTGTTCCATTATTGGATCCGTTCGATGGAGTACAATTCAGCCAGGATGCATTGTCGCTGACCGACCAGCTGGTATTGGAGGTCACATTAAAACTGCCGTTGCTGCCGGAGGAGGAACCAAGGTTCAACGTGCTTTCCGATACTGTGAGGTTTGTCTCAACGATATCGATCAATTTCAATTTCGAATCACCTTGATATTCAAAATATGCTTTCGGAAATAAAGCCGGACTTGAAATACCCAACTGATGATCACGAAGCTGCTGCCATGCATCTCCACAATTCAATCCATCATTCAGCAATTGATTGAAAAAATATGCTGCAGTTTCATTACTGTCATTTTTCTTTACTTTTTGTGTCCATCCAAAATATGTACTCGTCGGATTTGCTGCGGCACCAATCATCGCATTTGCCATTGTCGAATTAAATAGACTCTCACATGCATTTCCAAATATCAGCGTGGACTCCAAACCTTCGCTGTACAGAGACTGAATCCATTTTGGCGTAAAAGAAAGATACAGTTTTCCAGTAATGCTTCGCACGGAAGTAAATTCAAAATAATTGTTATTAATCCCTTCTGTAAATTCGTTCCAATCACTCTCATCAATATTACCGATATCTATACCTGAATTTAATAAAACATTATTTTCACTGTTCACATAGCCATGAGTAACTATATATATTGCACCATAATCAGTAAAATTCTTAAAATCTTGAAAAGTAATACCATCCTCACCAATTTCATCATTGTTTTTGTAATTCACTTGAAAGTCCATTCCAAGGAATAAATTTTTAATTGAGGTCATCTCATATGATGACGTCAGTTGCCATTGAAAAGGGGATAACAGCAATGCATTCGTATTGACCACTGATTCTTTGATTAAAAGTTGGTTTTTCAAAGCTGAGAATTCAACCGTATCACTTTGATTCTTCGCCAGCGAGAACATTGTTTCAGTCAAAAAACCACATTCCGCACCATTCCCCAGCCTCCACCATACGGTTGTTGAATCTGCTGAAATCCCGGCATTGATCACTGCAGGAATGTATTTCAGTTCATTTACTAATAATTGTCTTGCCTGACTTTCTGAATATGAGGCAGTAAATTCCTCATATTTCTCGCTTGCAAAATTAGCAATATCAACCATGCTGCTTATCGTATTCTGTATATTTTCACCTTCTGTCGGAGATTTTTTATTGCATGCAAGACCAATGAATAACATAAATATTATGACTTCCAGAACTGTCAATTTCAATTTATTCATTGAATATACTCCATATTCATATAATGAATTATTAAAGTAAAATAATTTTTATTAATACGCAAGAAAATTATATCCAAAATCAGAGAAGTGAACTGACTTAAATAATATTTTGGCAGCAATCGATTTTTAATTCTCACTCATATTGATTTGGAAATTTCTTAATGAGCACTATATAAAATCATATGTATTTCTCCTCAGTGAATCAAAAAATACAGATGATTTATTTTGTAAGATTATCCAGTATCTTCTTAATTACTTCCAGGCTGACCGGTTTTTCAAGAAATGCAATCGGAGAGAACTTTTGTGCACGTTCTTTGATGTATTCAGTCGCATAACCACTCATAAATACAATGGGTATCTTCTTTATTTTATGGATTCTTTCAGCCAATTCAATGCCATTTAATTCCCCGGTCAATCAGACATCCATTAATATAAGATCCGGCTTTTGTTTGAGTGCCATATCGACCAGGTCTTCGTTTTTTACAACAGGAGAAACCACTTCTGCACCAAGATCGGTTATATCAAGGGATAGACTTCGAGCTGTGAGTCGCTCATCCTCCAAAATGAGTACTTTTAATGGTTTTTTCATGAATTATATCCTGGGCCTGTACAATTCTTTTTTTAAGTCAATCCTGCATTTAAGTCCTTTTTTACTTTCAAAATTAATTTTTCCCTTGAGTTGATGCCTCGTTAATTCCACAACTGTATCCAATCCTAGATGCCTGTGTTGTTCTATATCAAAACCTTCGGGCAGGCCTACACCATCGTCCGACACTTCAATAAAAATATCCTTTTTAGGATCCGCGCCCAACTGTACATAAATCTCTCCAGTCCGATCTCCGGGAAACGCATGTTTTAAAGCATTCGACAGCAATTCATTCAATACCAGACCCAGTGGAATGGCCGTATCGATTAAGACCGGCACATCAACAGCTTTGTATATAATGTTTATCTGATCCTTTTTCATTGAATAACTCTGGCGGATTAGAGAAATCAAATCACGAAAGTAGGTTTTCAGATTCAATGAAGACAGATTTTTAGATTCATAGAGTTTTTGATGAACAAGTGCCATAGAACGAATTTTATTTTCGATTTCACGAAATGTAAGCTGCAACCGTTCATCCGAAATTGTCCTTGATCTTAATCGTAATAAAGATGAGATGACCTGCATGTTGTTCTTGGTGCGGTGATAAAGTTCACGCAGGAGAATTTCTTTTTCCTTCAGATTATTCTGTATCAATTCTTTCGCTTTATTCGTCTGATCATGCAGGCTTGCATTAGAAATCGCCTGAACGATTGTTGTTGCAAATATTCTGAGCATATCAATATCTTCTTTGGGCACCTGTTCCATTGCACTGGCAACAATGAGGGCTCCGATCATCTTTTTCTTAAATACAAGCGGAACCAGAATGTAACTCTTACTTTGGCTGAGTTTTTCCACTGCTTTGCAAACTGATTTTGAAATTGTCGAAGGCATCATATCAGAAAGATGATTTGTTATTACGATTTGACCGTTTAATGCAGAATGCTTAATATGTTCATTCATCTGGTAGGAACTCATCATCGTATCCTCGACCGACAAACCCAAAGCTTGATTGACCATGCTGATATTGAGTTTTTTGGAATAAAAAGAACGCATACAAAAATTTTCATCTTTTTTATCCAGAGTGAGTATCAACGCAGTTGAGAATCCCAATGATTCAACAACCGCATTGGTAATATGTTTAAATATCACATTCAGATCCAGACTTTCATGAATGGCTTCGGATATACTATGTAAAATTCTCATCCGTTCATTCATAAAACGGAGTGTTTCTTCTGCCTTTTTTCGCTCTGTAATGTCAACAATCACACCAACAGCCTCAAAATGTGTCTCGTCAATTTTCTTGACCACAGCGTCTTCATACATCCAGTGAATTATACCGTTTGCATCACGCAGCCGGAATTCCTGATTGTATCGGCTATTGCCATGTTTTATGGCATTGGAACTTACTCTGTCCATGGCTTTGCGGTCTTCTTCAATAATACTGAAATAATACATTTGATCCAAATCATGACTCGGATGATCCTGCAGTGGAATCGCCTTGTTGACTGTGTCCAGATTCAAATAATGTGTTTTCCATATAAATTCCCCGGCATTTCGAATTTTACCTGTATGCTTCACAACAGGTGAATGCCAAAGAATGGCCTGAGCTCCTTCCATGATGCGAAGCAGATTTTCTTCCGCTATTTTGCGTTCAGTAATATCACGGGCCACGCTTAAAATGACTTTCTCTCCACGATACATGACTGGACTTGAGCTGATCTCTACAGGAATCACTTGACCCGTTTTTGTTTGATGCCGGGTTTCAAAAACCTGTTGTTCATCCTGTTTCATTCCTTTTATTAATTTTTTAATTTCATCCTTACTGAGATAAGGATCAATGTCCATAGGTCCCATTGTAAGCAGTTCTTCTCTTGAATATCCAAGTGCCTTCACAGCCGTTTCATTCACTTCAACAAATTTTCCGTTAAAATCGATCACAAAAGCGGTATCATTCATCCCATCAATGAGCTGCTTGTATTCCTTTTCATGCTTTATCCGTTCGGTTATATCCTGAACAGTGATAAAAACTGTGGGTGATTGTCCGTTCCGGCGCTCAATCACACCTTCAACATGGGCATCAATCATTTCCCTGTTTTTCCGAATCAATCGAAATTCGATCGGCCTTAGCTCATTTTTCCTGGAGTCAATACAGTGGGTCACCCATTCTGTCACACGGTTCCTGTCATCAGGATGCAGGATTTTATCATTGATTTGATGGTAGTTATTAATTTCAGATGAATCGTATCCCAAAAGAGCGGACATCGTATCGGACCAGACGACTTCACCGGTGCCAACATCCCATGTAAAATCACCCACTCTCGCAATTTGCTGTGCGGTAATTAGTCTTTTTTCACTTGCTGCCAGAGCCGTTTCGGACTGTTTTTTATGGATAATTTCCCACGCCATATCAGCCAGCTGCCAGACAAGCTCGGCGTCTTTTTCTGTATAATCCCGGGGGCTATTCCGGACTCCTAGAATGGCAATCACCCTGCCTTCCCGTATAACAGGGGTGACGATTTCACGAACCAGCTCTGCACAACCATCCGGCCGGTTCTTTTTTTTCTTACGAAAGGAATAATCATTATAAATCACCGGCTTTTTTTGATTGATGCATTCTTTCCATGCACCAGGCTGATCATAATGATCATGGAGGCACTCATGATTACTCCGGCAGAATTCTATCCGGTTTTTAAAAGACCAATCCAGCAGATTCATAAATTTTTTCTTGGTATTGATCATATGAAGAAATCCGATGGGGCTGTTTGCGAACGCGCTAATTCTGTCCAGCACCTTTGTGATCAATTCATCCAATGAATGATCAACTGCATAATCAATAAAATCAAGACGGGTTTCGGTCAAGTGCCGGACCAGTCGTGCTTTGCTTTGATCCCGGAACACAAGAACCATACCGATAATTGCATCGAATTCGTCACGAATTGGAGACCCACTGTATGCGATTGGGATTTCATGACCGTCTTTTGCAATCAGAAGCGTAGAACTGGTCAGTTCAGTCACGCTGCCTTCTCTCATAACCTTGGCAACAGGATCTTCCACACTCTCTTTCGTCTCTTCATGAATAATGACAAATATTTCAGTAAGCAACCGACTGCGGGCACTTTTCTGCGTCCATCCGGTCAGCCTTTCAGCCACAGGATTCATAAGCTCAATATGCCCCATCGAATTTGTTGAAATGACAGCATCGCCAATAGAATTCAGAGTCACAGCGTGCTTCTCCATACTCACGCGCAGTGCGGCTTCAGAATGATATAGTTTTTGATAGTATGCTCTTAAATAGCGCTGCCGGAAAACCAATCCGGCCACAATGACCAGGCAGATAAAACCTGCAATGAGAAAAAGAATCAGGAGGGAACGAAAATGCCAGTCTGCAAATGCTTCATCTGCATCCATCTTGGCAACGATGTACCAGGAGGAATTCGAAATCGGAAGTACAGCTGCCAGGACGTTCACACCACGGTAGTCTTTTCCCTCAACAATCCCGGTTCGACCGTGAATCGCCATGGATGAGGGAAGGTCGGCTCGGCTAATGGGAATTCTGAGTTTCAAAGCCGTATCTGTTCTGTGCCGGAGCTCGTTCAGAAAGAGAACCTCGTTCCCCTCCCGACGTATGAGTAATGTTTCAGCTGTTCTGCTTGGTGTGGGCCAGGACTGAATGAGCGGATATAAAAACTGCTTTGCATTACAAATCAGAATGATGGTTCCCAACGGTTGATGATCATTTTTTTGGCTAAAAAGCGGCGAAACAACAGAAAAATGCGGGTGCGGATATTCAGGTTCACGATGCAAGACAGTCCAAACGGGCTTACGTGCATTCAGCGCTTCCTCCTGCGTTGCATTGAATCCCCGATGCAAATCCATTTTTCCGCTCATACTCAATCGAACCTGTTTCTCAGGATCCACGAGCAGAATATCATGATAATGATAACCTTCTAAAATCAGTCGAAATCGTCGTTTGATTTCTGACGCTTCCCATTCTGATGATGTTGCCAGGAACCGCGCAATCGAAGCAATCAGGGAGCGTCGTTCCATCAATACGGCTGCGTCAGCCATCCGTTCAGCACGCCAGTCTGAAATTTGGTCCGCCTTAAGGTTGGCAATATCCATCAAACGCGATTCTATAATCCGCCTCTGATTTGCTTTCTGCGATTTTAAAAACCAAAAGCCGCCGGCCAGTAATGCAAGGATAAGCGTAACAAAGCTAACCTTCACCCACCAAGGAAATGTCGTAAACGTATTTGAATGCATCATGTATTGCTCCAGAAAATGATTCGAGCGAAAAAAACACAATGATTGTTTTAATTTCTGGATAACTCTGACGCTTTTCTATTGAAAGATAAATATCAAATTGAATATTCGCAAGAGTTTAATACGCTTCAAAAGTATTTTGTGATTCAGCCATTGCTGTACAAATGATCTTTATCATGTGGACCGATCTTTTTAAATTCACTGAATATTAATGATTATCTATTTTTAAAATATCAAGTATTTTAATGAATCCTGCTTGACATTTAATTTGCATTCGCTTATATTTTCATTGAGTTTAACCAAAAACGTTTTGCCCATCTTTTAATATAAGGAAGCTATTCCATGAAATATGAAGTCATGATTGTCGATGACGAAATCTCTGTTCTGCATACGGTTAAAGCCCTGCTGGATGAAGCCAACATCCCGGCTCGAACCGCATTGAGCGGTCGGGAATGTCTCAGGGAACTTGAAAAGGGATTCAAGGGTCTGATATTGATGGATATTGTCATGCCGGAAATGAACGGCTATGAAACCATTCAGACCATTCTGGATAAAGGATACAAAAAAGACATTCTCATTTGCCTTTTAACCGGACAGCAGACATTGGAATCACAAATGGAACAATATCAGAATTACGTTCTTGATTATATAAAAAAACCCATCGATACAAAAACACTGGTCAAGGCGGTCAAACAATATCTCAATTACCTGAAAAATGACTGATTAATTCGATGGTTTTCTATATTTAATTATTGAAGATGGGGATTATATGCGACCCAACAGTATTGTAATCATGGGTGCCTCAGGAGGCGGACCACGAGCATTAAACACAATCTTCGCCAACCTTCCACAGTTGGCAGGCAGCATCATTATCGTACAGCAAATGCCAAAATATATCAATGCTTCCTTCTGTGAATCTTTGGCTCAGTTAACGGATATGAACGTTATTGAAGCATCGGATGAAGAACCGCTGAAAGAAGGTTTTGTTTATATTGCTCCAAGCGAAAAGCATATTCAAATCAATAAAAACAGAACAATTCATCTTTTTGATGGTGATAAAGTCAACTGGGCATGCCCTTCGGTTGATGTTTTAATGAAATCCGTAGAATGGGAGCCGCCAATGCGAATTATCGGTGTTATACTGTCTGGCCTCGGTAATGATGGCGCAGAAGGAATAAAACATGTCAAGAAAATCGGCGGATTTACAATTGCTCAGGACGAAGCAAGTGCTGCCATTTACGGAATGCCGAAAATTGCAATGGAAACCAATCAGATTGACTGGCAATTAACACCTGAACAGATCCGGCTTCGACTCATTCATCTTGTTGGAAGAAAACAATGAAAAGGGAAATTAAATGACTTGTGAATGTCTTGAGAAATGTCCGTTCTTCAATGATCAGATAATGAACAAACCTGCAACAGCCGAGTTGATGAAAAAACAATATTGCAATGAAAATTTTGAAGCATGCGCTCGTTATACACTCTTTAAATCTGCAGGACAAGAACATGTACCTGCCGATCTTTATCCCAACCAAAATGACCGTGCCAGTAACATCCTTCAACACCTGCAAGCTTAAAATAATGGATACTTTATGACCTATAAGCGCCCATCCTGGGACGATTACTTTCTGGAAGTGGCCAACATTGTGGCCAAACGAGCAACCTGTGACCGGGGCCGCAGCGGATGCGTCATCGTTAAGAATAAGAGAATCCTCGTCACTGGTTATGTAGGGTCACCTGCCGGACTGGCGCATTGTGATGATGTCGGCCATCAAATGAAAAAAGTCATGCATGAGGATGGCAGCGTCACTCAGCACTGCGTACGAACCGTGCATGCAGAACAGAATGCAATCACACAGGCCGCAAAATTTGGAATAGCCATCGATGGTGCAACCCTGTACTGCCGCATGACCCCTTGCCGTGTTTGTGCCATGCTGATTATTAACTGCGGTCTTTCCCGGGTTGTCTGTGAACGAAAATATCATGCAAGCGATGAATCAGAGGCCATGTTTAAAGAAGCAGGTATTGAACTTGTATATAAGTCAAATGAAATACAAGCTTATGAAAATCAATAGCATGATAAATTTGGAATATCACGAAAGGATAAAAACCATTGGCCGTTAATATCCCATGCCCAAACTGCAATGAACAGGCATTACACAGGTCCAGATCAAGGAATCATATTGAAAAGTTTAAAAAAAGAATTTTTCCTTATCGTCTTTATCGATGCCATCAATGCCAATGGCGTGGATGGATCAGCAATCGCCGGGTCAAAGGGCAGTCCGCATTCATACAATTAGGCCTTTTTTATCTGGGCGTCGTGATATTATCATTTCTCGTTGCTCTGGCTTTATGGACGCTATTACATTAATATGTTAAACCACATTTTTCACGCCATAAAAACAATACCGGAACTTCGTTGGTCTTTTCCTATGTTCGCTCTTTATGCGATGCTTGCCGCTTTAATCTCGGGCTATATTAAAATCCATTATCGCTGGAACACGGATCATACACGCAAAATATTTCATTTTCTGATTTTCACAGCAGCCGCTGTCATTCAGTTTATCTGGGCTCTACCCGGTGTTCTTCTATTTGGCATGACTGTGGCTGTTGTGATCTTATGGGCTTGTGTACGAAAAAATCAATCCCCTTTCTATCAATCAATTGCCAGATCCAGAGATAATCCACATCAATTATTTTTCATCGTATTACCGTTTATTGCAACAGGGCTCGGAGGGCTGATTTCCAATCTGCTTTTCCGGGATTATGCAATTTTCGGATATCTTCTGGTTGGATGGGGAGATGCGGCTGCTGAACCAGCGGGTATTCGATGGGGCAGACATAAATATTCTGTACTTTCAATGGCAGGCATCAAAGCTATCCGCTCTCTGGAAGGCTCGCTCACATTGTTTGTCATCGGGATTATTGCTTGTATGCTGCTGAGTCTGTTTTTTCAACAAGATACCCAAACCATGATCCCTGTTGCTTTGATGTGCAGCCTGACCGGCGTTCTGGTAGAAGCTGTCAGTATTCACGGTATGGATAATCTGACTGTACAGGTTGCTGTATCAGGGATGGCTTATCTTATTTTAAATTAAACAAAGGATTCATTCATGCGAATAAAAATAATAGCGATCGTACCCGTATTCATTCTTATTGCATGTGCACACCTGAAAAAAGCCAGGCAATCCTATCATCATCAGGATTATCAAAAGGCACTTTCATTATGTAAAACAGCGATCGCCGAGGATTCAACAGATATTGAAGCACAATTATTATTAAGCCGGATTTATATGGCTCTTGATTTGTCTGGCCAATCTCTTGAAATTTTATCCGGTCTTATGAAATCGGAAGATCTTTCACGTAAACAAAAATCGCTAATCATCGATCAGATGCTGATTCACATCAAAGGAAATGAAGGATCCAAGCAATCCATTTCACTTTTAACTCAAGCTGAACAACTGGACTCCATGCATATCAAACTGCTGGATACTTTGGCAGGATTGTTCGATGAACAAAGAGAATATAAAAAAGCGAAAATCCGCTATTATCGATTAATCGATTTATCCAAAGATCCGCTGCCGTATATCAGTCGTGTCAATGCGATTGAACATAGACTCACATTTGCAGCCGATGAATTTGAGAAAGGCATGAAAGCATTACATGCGGGTAATATGCAGAAGGCAGAAGAACATTTAAAAAAATCAGCACAGACAAATCCTCATTTCATACCGGCCGTATATGAATATGGCATGCTTGCCGGAGACCGGTTATATCGAACAGGGTCTCAGCAAGCACTTAATGAAGCCATCGATGTTTTACGACAAGCCGTCAAAGTAAAATCCTGCGACGTGAAGGCTCATTATCTTTTGGCGAAAGTATGTGAACGCAAGGGGCATCGTCATCTGCAAGAAGCCATCGACCATTATCATAAAGTGATTCTGCTGGCTCGCAACAGTCAATATGCAGAAAACAGTCAAAAAAGAATTGGCATTTTAGAAAAACGGAAATCATTCTGGGAGAAAGGAAAAACCGGTCGTTCAAAATGATTATATTTATTGCAGCAATGAATAGTTGGCTTGCGTTAAAATTTTAAATTATATAAACAATACACGATGCGGTTTGATTAATTCACGGACTTCCGGTGAAGGTCCCAGGAAACGGCTTCGAAAATCATCAAAAAATCCGAGCGTTTTCTCGGAAAGCAATTCCATCATTTCATCCATAGCTTCATCACATATCATATACGGCATAAAGGTAAAAAGCATCCGGCTCCCTATACATTCACACATGGTCTGATATTCAGTACACGCTCGAACAGGCTTGTTTTTAATAATACATGACCCAATCCAGGTATTCACATCGAGGTTTTCATTCTGAATCAGATGCTGACGTCTTTCGATCAAATCCACATGTTGATTTAAATATTTCTCAAGATTCTTGACGGACTCTTTGGAAAGTGATTTTCGCAGCTCAATATAGCAATCGATGCAAATGGCATATTCAAAAATGGTATCTTTGGTTTTCAATTCGGGATAGTATTTATGCACCTTTTCAATCATGTAATGAACATTTGAATCGAGCAAAGAACGGCTGCAGTGGATACAGTGCTCGAACGGTTTTTCAGTAGCATCAGAAAAAAAAGATTCGGGAATTGAAATATGTTCAGGAATAAATGTTGGCTGATAGGATTTCACTGAATTTTATCCTGTAAATCTGACAACCGGGTCTTTTCTTTCAATTTGGCGAATTCAATGCATTAATCATCCAGGCCCAGGTGATATCTGACCCAACCCGAGCTGAATCCATTCATTTTTTGATTACCGATAACCAGAAGCGGAATGCCACCTCCGCCATACGCTTTATACTCAGCCATCCGCTTGGGAGAGGCTTCGATATCATAATACACATACGGAATATTATTTTCATCAAAATACTTTTTTGTCTTTTTGCATGCCGGACACCAGGATGTTGAATACATCTTCACTTTTAAGGGGGCTTTACGATCTTTTTCCTGCTGTTCAATTGCTTCCTCAAATGCTTTTCTTTCTTGCTCGATCTGTTCAGGAGAGGCAGTCTCTTTTTCCTGAAAGTCATGCACATTTGAATTCTCATAGGGAGGCGTACTCGAATAATGCTTCACACCATTCTCATCCACCCAGAAATATATTTGAGAAAAAATGAAGCACGGAATTAAAATAACCAATCCTGCCCGGTATAATTTCATGATTGTTATCCTCCGTGTAATTCCCTTATGATTGCTTTGAATTCAAGTGATTCATCATTGTGGATACTTAACTGATGATTTTAAATTGAAAAATTAACAAATCGAGTGAGAAATAATTCATGATCATAAGAATCACATGAGAAGTTCATTGCAAACAGTAAATCGATTCATATTCCTGTTTTATTCCAAATCCGATTCAAACCAAAAGAAATGACGATCAATTTCGGGTATCTCTACTTCTTTATTATCCTGACCTTCCAATTTCCGTTGAACCTGTTCCTCTTGTTCTTTTTTCAACAACTGATAGACAGTCTGTTTCACCATATCCGGGCTGTCCATTCCTTTTAATGTATAATGATCGGCACCGTGCTGATAGATTTCTTTAACCTTATCCGGTTCTTTAATCGACGTCAATACCAAAACAGGGATATTTTTTAAATACTCATATGATCGGATTCGCTTCAGCAACTCAATACCGGGGATTTCCGGCATCATCATATCAAGAACAATGACATCAGGGCGCTGATTGCAGATAATACTCCAACCATCCTTGGCATTTTCAGCTTCCAGCACTTCAAATCCAGCCGTTTCAAACAGCTTTCGGTAAAACATTCGGACCGTGGGAGAATCTTCAATCAAAGCAATGCGAATTTGTCGAACTGCCATAATGAATCCTCAAAATATGTAAATCAATCCTATTCAATCATATTAACAAATTTCAGGCCAAAATTGGCAAAATTTATAAGTGATTGTTATTTTTAGTTTTTATAAAATTATTTGTATACTATTGAATGCAGGACTGCATTTCAATATGAAATATTATTTCATAAATATTGCTTTCCGCTGTGCCCGGTATTTTCCTGCTTCCATGACAATCACATACATCCCGGATGCCACAGTTCTTCCATAGTCATCAAGACCATTCCATGCAACACGATGCTGTCCGGCTGAACAAATATCGTCTCGAAGCACAGCAATCCGGTGCCCGCGAAGATCAAACACCGTTATTTTTACCTGTTTGGATTGCGGCAAATCAAAGGCAATCTCTGTATCAGGATTAAACGGATTTGGAGCGTTCGGATGAAGGAAATACTGCTCAGGCCGGACAGGATTTTTAACGACCGTTGTAGAGCCTACATGAATCATCTGATGGACGCTCAGCGTATCTTCACCACCCGGACCGATAACAATAAGCTGCACAGAATATTCTCCTGAATTTTGATAGACATAAACCGGATGAACTTCAGTGCTGGTTTCTCCGTCCCCAAAGTCCCAGGCATATTGACTGATCTCTCCATGAGACCAATCGCTGAACTGTACGGTTAAAGGGGCATCTCCCCAGGTTGTATCCGCCGAAAATACGGCAATCGGTTTGGAAAAACCAACATGAATCATACTGTCAACAGCGACCGAATCAGAGCCCCATGGCCCTGTGACTTTCAGCGACACTGAATAATATCCGGTCAAATTGTATGTATGTTTCGGATTCTGTGAAGTGCTGGTTGTATTGTCTCCAAAATCCCATAAATAACTCTCGATCTCACCCATTGATTGATCATTATACTGGACGGTTAATGGCGGGGCTCCCCATATTGTATCAACTGAAAATGCTGCAACAGGAGGCGTTGATCCGACCTGAATGATATTTTCGAGGTGTGTGGAATCGGTCCCTCCGGGACCGGCGACCCGTAATTTCACCGAATACCAGCCTGTATTGATATAGGTATGCTCAGGATTTTGATCTGCACTTTCAGTTCCGTCGTCAAAATCCCAATGCCACGAAAAAACAGCTCCCAGAGACGTATCTGTAAACTGCACGGTAAAGGGTGCAGGCCCGGATGCCGGGATTAATGTAAATCCGGCCACAGGAGGCGGTTCTAAAACCTGAATCATATCAGGAACAGTCAATGTGTCGGCACCGTCCGGTCCTGTAGCAATGAGCTGGACCGTGTATAATCCTGCGGATTGAAAAACATGAACGGGATGTTCCTCGTGACTGGTCTCAACATCTCCAAAGTCCCATATATATGCCTGAATATTCCCTTCGGATTGATTCGTAAAGGTGACTTCGAGCGGACAGATACCTTCCAAGATGTCCGCTGTAAAATGGGCCGTGGGTAAAGAACTGCTCGGATCAGTGACAGTCACTGTAAAAGAATATCGATTCGAGTTTCCATACGGATCCGATACGACTAACACGACATCATGTTCGCCTTCATCTTCACTTCCAGGGGTCCATGATATGACGCCTGTATGAGAATCAATAGACATGCCTTCCGGATTGGTATTTAAAGAAAAAGTCAATGGATCTCCTTCAGGATCCATAGCAATGACTTCATAAATATAGGGTTCGCCGACAAACGCCTCAGTGACAGGATTCGGAGTGATTGTCGGCGGTTTGTTCAGATCGATGACTTTGATCCAGAAATACCGTGTGACTGATTTTCCATAAACATTGGTAATTGTCATCCCGAACAGATATTTCCCGGGTCCCTTTCCCCATAAATCCGGAGTTATATCTGATTGCTGCGGCGTCCAGCTCACTGTATGCGAATTTTCATCGAAAGCCATCCCATCCGGCAGGGGCGTCACGGATGACGGTGTGAATGTACAGCTTTGTCCGTTTTCAACAAATTCGTTCAAATCAAGATTGTAAGTCTGACCGAAACCAATCTCAACCGTATCGAAATTTAAAAGAATCTGGGGTGCCGGATTCTCAAAGTCGAAAGCGTCTGCGTCGGGATTGGAAATACCGGTCACAGAAACCTCATCCGCAGTGCTGCCGTTGGAAGTGACCATGATCCAGACCGTGTTTCCATCTGTGTCCACACAAGGATACCCGCTCGCCCAGGGACCCGTTCGTGTGATACTCCAGTTTTCGCCGTTATAAACAGCAAAGCGGCTTTCACGGCGGCGTCCGTTTAGATAGAGCATTTTCCCGTCTGAATAAGCACTGATGCGCGTGTGAGGATCACTGGTGCCTTCGGAATAGATAGGACCATAACTGCCCTGACCCGTCAGCCAGTTTTCACCGGGCTCATCGCCAATGGTACAATATAATTGAGATTCATAATCGGAACCATCACGCGTATCGTTATTCCAGGCAATATAAATGTGGTCATCCCATACACGCATTCCGGGACTGGCGCCGCTTTGATTCTCGGGAGTTACAATGGCGGACTGCTTTTCCCAATCCGTAAATCCCGGCACGCGCCAGGCAAAATTGAGTTCACGGCGGCTTGCATGACTTCGGTAGCATAAATAAAGCCGTCCTTCCTTGCCCTGGGCGAAAACAGGATGATTTCCTTCCCCGAGATCCACAGGGGATTCCCACTGTCCGTTTCGGGCCTGAACCGTATATATATGCTGATCAGGAACATATTCATAAATCACCGAGATGGTATTCTGCCACACTTTGATATCCGGATAGATTAAAAAACCGTTGTGATCTGATATTTCAGAAGGGGATTGCCACTGGCCGCTCTGGCCGCTGAGATAGAAAAGTCTCCCGGCATCCGTCGAAAATATCAGGTGGCTTATTCCCGCCTGATCGATATCCAGAGACAGGCAGGGCCGCGGCCAGCCGCCGTGCTCGCCATGGACCGTATGCCCCCCTGCACCAATTCCTTCCGGTGAGCTCCAAGATCCGTTTCCGGATCGTACTGAATACAATATACTGCCGTTTTTCACCCAGGCCGCATGCACATTTCCATCAGCGGGATTCACGGCAACATCTCCGCTGAACCCGGATGAATCCAATATTTTCTTTGTAACGATCTGAAGATCTTCCACTGCATCCGGCGGCGGCGGTTTCAGAATATGACCGGCGGGATTGGTAATGCCGCTGACGGCCACTTCACGATTCGAATTACCCGATGAGGAATTGACAATCCACGCGGTTCTTCCGTCATTGACCACCTGAAGCATTTTTTTAAAATTCCATGAATCTCCATCATTCCAGGGCGCTGTTCGAAATCCGCTCCAGCCGCTTCCGTCCCATATGCGAAAACGTTCATCTCTGCCTCCGTTCATATGAAGCACCAAACCATCTGAATAAACACTCACATTCGGATGCGGATCTCCTGTGTTTTCATAATACGGCTGGTCCCATGAATCGAAAGTGGCCTCATCAATCCTGGGAATCCAGCTGTTGCCCGGTTCATCCGCACCGGCGCAAAATAAAAGACTTTTTTTATAGATATCAGGATCATCTATACCCATGGACCACGCGAGATAAATCTTCCCGTTGGCAACGGCCAGTGCCGGTCCCTGACCCGTGCGTCCTTCAGGATCGGTCATGCCGGACTTAAACTGCCAGTGGGTCTGACCGGATTGCAATACGGCAAACTTGGCCTGGTGATTGGGAACGGTAATCTGCATACCGCCTCTGCATAAAAAATAAATACGTTTATCACTGCCCACTGTCAATGAAGGATATTCACCCGCTTCCACAAGATGCGGCCCTGTCCAGGAACCGGCAATCCGGTAAACTCCGTAAATATTATCCGTGTCCGCATCTTCATAAACCACATATAAATTATTACCAACAGACACAATATCGGGATAAATACTGTAGGGTGCTTTGTCGACAATCCGAACGGGATCATTCCATTTTCCCAGCACCCCATATAAATAATAGATATCCCCTTCTGTATCAGAGAATACAATGTGGGTAATTCCATTAAAATCAATGCACATTCCCAGACATTTTCGCTCATGAGACCCCTCTTCCACTCCCCATACTTTGTGATTGCCGTCCGGAATCGTATTTACCTGACTCCAGCCTCCGCTATAATTTCTGACCGCATAATGAATATCATAAAATCGGTCCACCCAGGCGACATGAAGGGATCCGTCCGTGGGATGCAAAGCGATTTCAGCACTGTAGCCGTTATTGGCCAGTACTTTCTTTTCGACGATGGTCAGGTTGTTAATATTGGCAGCATGGATATGACTGCACATGAAAAAGAAAATAACCGGAAAGCAGGAAAACAAGAACTGATGATAGCATTTCCCCCTAAGGCTCAAGAACATAGGATATATCCTCCCCGAGTGTGTGTCAACATTGATATACAGGCAAATAATATACCAGAGAATGACGCTTTGTTAAAATTAATTTCAGCTCAACGCAGATTTTATATTTATTTGATTTTTATATAATTATAAACACATCCGCTCAAACAGCTGGCCTGTATTGCAATATAAGAGCAGCAGACACTCTGTCCGGTTTTCAAACAGACGGGTCAAATATCCAGTCACCTTGAATATTTCACGAATTTGGAAATTTTGGAGTTTGAGATATCAAAACTCAAAAGCGGCATTTGACTTTTCAGTTATGGATTGCTCATTCACACACATCCTGTCTCTGTTCCGCCATAAATATTGAATGGCCAGATCTGCTGATTCTGATATTCACATGAAAACGGATATGGAAAAATCACATGTCGTTATAAATTGTGGATATATGTTATACGATCAATGATCACTATTTCAGCATCTTTATCGCAATATTGTCCATATCATCAAACGCCTGATTTTCACCCCCCATTCCCCAGATAAAGCTGTATCGGGCGGTTCCGGCACCGGAATGCAAAGACCAGCTCGGACTGAGCACAGCCTCGCGGTTCCTGACAACCAGATGACGGGTTTCCTCCGGCGGTCCCATAAAATGAAAAACCACATGGTCGGTTTGAATATTAAAATAGAGATAGACTTCCATACGGCGGGCATGTGTATGTGGCGGCATGGTATTCCAGATATTGCCCTCGGCAAGCTCCGTGAATCCCATCACAAGCTGACAGCTCGCGATACCGGCCGGATGTATGTATTTATAAATCGTCCGTTTATTGGATTCTGCATCGGAACCCAGATGCACAGCCTCCGCATCCGCCTTTTTTGCCTGTTTCGTCGGTAGCGATTGATGAGCCGGATAGCTGAGCAGATAATAACAGGCCGGTTCTTTGGAATCTGTGTTTTTCAGCTGTATGCTCCGGCTGCCTTGTCCAATATACAATCCATCCAAATTCGCCAAATGATAATCCGTGCCATCCACTTTGATGGTTCCTGGCTGACCGATATTAATAACTCCCAGCTCCCTTCTCTGGCAAAAATAATCGGAACGCAATTCATCAGCCGATAACAGCTCGATTGCATTCTCTGCAGGAATGGCTCCTCCGACAACAACCCGGTCAATTTCTGAATACACCATTTGAATGGTGCCCGGCTTAAAAAGATTTTGCAGTAAAAAGGTGTCGCGAATTTCCTTCGTCGTCATTCGCGGATATCGTACCGGATCTGCTGAATATCTTGTTTCCATTTTGTCTCCTCTGACATCGATTCCTGAAATGATATTAATCAATTTTATTATATGGAGTCGTATTACTTTCCCTTCCGGCGTAATAACTGATAACGATACAATCGGAGTCGGCGGTATAACTTTGGTGCTCTTGGAAATAATTGTTTGAGCATGGGTTTTGCCTGCGGAAAAATACCTTCCCGGGCGTATCGTACAGTTTCTATCGTATAAAAAGCATTCGGATTGTACTTGTCGATACAGCGAATCGCCTTTTCCAGATCTCTCCGGTTGATGACCATATAAACCAGACTGACTTGACCGCGGCTGCCTTCAGCAGGTACATGCGTCACACCGAATCCTTTTCTGCGAAGCGATTCCGTAAGTTTTTCGGCGCCCTTCTGAGTAATGACCCTCAACACAAGACGTCCCATAGCCAGTTTTTCATCAATGATCATTCCAATATAATTGCCCATGGCAAAACCCGCTGCATAACCGATATAACAAAAGATATTTGATAAATTGGCCAATACTTGCCGGATCGCCAGAAGCCAGATGAATACTTCAAAAAAGCCTAACACAGGTGCCAGATACCGGCTTCCCCGACTGATAAAAACAATGCGGATCGTACCGATAGTCACATCCACAATACGGGCTAAAAATATGAAAATCGGAAGAACGACCCAGGTAAACAGGACGCTGTCAAAAATTGGTTCCATGATATTAATGACTATACGCGAATGGAAAAAAAGTGCGATCCAAACAATTTGCCCTTGAACAATTCATCTGTTATCTTTTCTTAAGAATGGCTCCGGAATCATCTTTTTTCAGAGATTTTCTGAATGGCTTCTTCAATCACCCGATACACTTCTTTTCTCAGCCGGGATTTCTTATGCAGCTTTTCCAGCGGTTCGATTGCACGCGTATCTCCCAGATCACCTAACAAACGCGCTGCCCGTAATTGTGTCGTCCAGGAACGGCTTTTCAGTGCATCAATTAATTGGGGGACAGCCTTTGTGCCAAAATTATGTAAAGCGATCTCCGCGCTTTCCCTTACGCTCCAATGTGGATCGGAAGTGGCTTTTAATAATCCAGGAATCGATCGTTCATCCTGAAAATTCCCCAACAGCCAGGCCGCCTGGCTTCGAACATCCCTGTTCGTATCTCCCAATGCCTTTAAAGCCAGTTCCAATACTTCGGGATATCCGACACCGATGATTCTCAGCTGCCGAATCACTTCAAATCTAAGATAAGGATCCCGATCCGTTGAAGCGGCTTGAATCAGTGGTTGAATCACACGGCTGGTATTAATCTTGCCAAGCGCCAAAACTGCTTCCAGACGCACATTATCGGAATCATCATTCAGCATATGAATAATATTCGGAAGTATTTTCTTGTTTCCGATCTCACGAAGCACCTGTAAAGCACTGCATCGGCTCCAGGCCGCACAGCCAATCCGAATCAGCGCGTTTCTGGCCGCTTCTTTAATTTCTTCTGTGCCTTCTTCCACCAGTCGTTTCATAATTTTCACAGCCCGGTGGTCTTCGAGTCCCTCAATGGCATGAATGGCTCGTAATTGAAGATGAGGATGTTTGGTATTGGCTGTATCTTTAAGCAAAGATTGAATATCTGATTCATTGTAACTTAACAACGGGAGCAATTGTTTAATAATATCCGAACCAAACCGAATCAGTGCCTGTACAGCCGCTCTTCGAACAACAAAGTAACTGCTTCCCAGATGTTTAATCAATGCGGGAACAGATCTCGGATCTCCAATCTCTCCCAATGTTAACAGCATAGCCCGTAGAATAAATTTGCTTTTTTCATGAATAATTGCATTCAGCAGAGGATCCGTGCATAAACTGCCGAAGGCCACCAGAGAAAGCCTGGCCTGACGCTGAACTTTTTCAACATTATCACCCAGACGCTGGACAAGTGACTCAATCGCCTGCCGATCCTGAATTAATCCCAGTGATTCAACGGCACTTCGCCGAACCTGCCAGTCTGAATCATGTAAAAGCGAAATCAATGACGGAACGCTCCTGAATACTTTCATGCGTCCGAGTGCCAGTGACGCATTTCTCCGCATGGTCGCTGAAGGACTTTTCAGGGATTCTAAAAGTAATCCATGGCTGGATGTTCCGAGTTTTGCTAATCCCTCCACGGCTAGTTCGACAATCTCCTCATCCTCCATTGCCAGCAACCGAACCAGGATTCGGCTGGCCCGGGGTTCATGAGCTTCAATAATTTCACGGATTTTTTCTTTCAATTCCGTGACCGCCTGATTGCGAACAATCCATTCCGGATCGCCCGCTGCCTGTACCAGATAATCGATTACTTTATAATTACCCAGCTTACCTAGGGCAGCAACCACTGCCCAACGGATATTGACCACCGGTGTATTCAGAATTTTCGGCTTGATCAGTTCATCGATCGCAGCCGGATTACCGTACCGACCTAATGTAATCACTGCAGCATGACGAATGCTTCTCGATTTATCATTGAGCTGCTCCATGAAAAGAGAATACAGGGATGGATCCTGCTCATAGCCTAAGGCAATCAATGCTTCACGCCGGACACTGATATCATCGCTTTCTTTGACTATCCTTATCAGCTCCGGAACAGATTTTTTAAATATGTTCGTCATGGATCCTATAGTCTTTCAATATAACCTTGACAATCACCCTCTATATTGAACGATCGCAGTTCATAATCACATTCGACATTGGCCAAACTTTTCACCGCCGCGCGAAAACATCCCAGTCGTGCACATGTCAGGTCTTTGATGGTGAATCCTTCATCAATAAGCGCCTGGCAGCTTTTCACATACCGGCACTGGTGAACTGTGATTTCCAAATGAAACGGATTGGTTTCTGACAATTCAAAATCACTGGCATCCCGAAACAGACGCCCGATCACACCCAATTGGATATATTGTTCAACAGCTTTCTGTATGGTATCCGCTTTTTCGGTCTGCACTCCGTATTCATCCCCAAGCTGTCTCATAAAATGCTGTACTGCATGTTCATATGCCCTTTCACAAAATAATTTTGGTCGTGTGCCGTGAAAATCTCTTGCCGCCTCTTCGAGTGCACTCAGCCAGCTCAGAGAAACAACCCATCCTGCTTTATTGTCATCAATTTTTATCATGATCATTCTCCACTGATGTTGCAATGAGTCCGAAATGTTCCAGTTCCTGTTCAACCAGCATGACAGGAAGCGACCGGCCACATTTTTTTTCAAGCTGCTGTGCCAATTCCTCCACAGCGATATCCGGAGACTGAGCCCAAAGCAATACCAGCTGCGCTTTCTCTTCTCTGGACAATCGTTTGTCATTATCGAAATCGATTCCTTCTGGAATCACTTGATCACCCTTATCCGGTCGCTTTTGCAGTACCTTACAGGTATCCCGGGCAATGGCGAGTTCCTCATTGGTGGGAATGACCAGCACTTTAATTTTACCGGTACTGATTGCGATCTCATTCTGGTCATTTTTCTCCAAATCAATATCAATGCCCAATCCCTGCATACCGGTCAATATGAGTTTGCGAACGTAGGAAGAGTTCTCACCAATACCACCCGTAAAAACAATGGAGTGCAGCCCGCCCATTTCCGCCATATAGGCACCGATATATTTTTTTACCCGGTTGGCGTAAATGTCCAGTGCCAATTGATGCTGAGCGCTGCCTCTCAGCGCCTCAGCGACAATCTCGCGATTGTCGTTGGATGTCTCCGTCAATCCCATCATCCCGCTGTGCTTGTTCATGATATTGTTTATCTCTTTGGTGGAAAGATTTTCCTTCTCCATGATATAGGGAACCAGGGCCGGATCAATATCACCGCAGCGAGTGCCCATAACCAGGCCTTCAAGAGGGGTAAATCCCATGGATGTATCGATGGATTTACCTTCATTCACAGCCGTAATACTGGCACCGTTTCCTAAATGACAGGTGACCATCTTCAATTTGGCAAGAGGCTTTTTTAAGTATTCAGCAGCTTTTTTCGATACAAACTGATGTGATGTCCCATGAAAACCGTATCGGCGAATACCCAGTTTTTTATAGAGTGCATAGGGAAGACCGTAAATATACGCCTTGGGGGGAATCGTATGATGAAAAGCTGTATCGAATACAGCCACCTGAGGAACACCGGAAAGTAAAGATTCACAGGCTTCAATACCGCTCAGGTTATGAGGATTATGAAGCGGAGCGAATTGGATACATTTCCGTATAGCGCCTTTGACTTCTTCGTTAATAAATACAGATTCAGTGAATTCTTCGCCGCCATGCACCACCCGGTGTCCAATGCCGTTGATTTCCGTCTTGTTGCCGATCACACCATGCTGCGGGTGCATCAGCATAGACAGTGCGATTTCAATAGCAACCTCATGATTTAATATTTCCCGCACTTCCCGCATTCGGTTTTTTTCCGCCGGCTGATAAGTAATCACTGCATCTCCTGATCCGATCTTTTCCATCAGCCCTTTTGCGAGTTCTCTTTCATCCTCGATCCGGATGAGTTGGAATTTTACCGAAGAACTGCCGCAATTCAAAACAAGAATTTTCATGAATAGAAAATGTCCTCCTGCCTGTCAAAGTAAAAAAGGTCGATTCATCCCGACTATTGAATCGACCTTGTAAATTTCAGATAAATGGGTCTAATGCCGTTAAGAATGATCTCAGGCACAACTCCTATCCAATCCATGAAGACCTTCGAGGCCAACAAATGATTCCTTTCTTTATTCAAGTCCAATAATTTTCAAAATATAGTAATAATTTTAATTGAGATCAAGATGTTTCATTATTGATTGATCGGATCTATTTAAGCCGCTCTATTAATTCGGCGCTCAAAATAAATATAAAAATCTGCCTGTGCTTTCATCTTTGTACTTATGCAAATGAAAAAATTATAAAATGATTATCCTGATCAGCACAGTCTTTATGTGGACATCAGTTCCGGTGAATATGAGGTGCGGATGGTTATGGGGGACGCGTCTAAACGAATACGAACAATAACATTTTATTTACCGCAGCAGTGTTTGTATTTCTTTCCACTTCCGCAGGGACAGGGATCATTACGCTTGATTTTCTCTTCGGCAGTAACTGTTTCAACAGGATGAAGCAGCAATTCCAGTTCGGCTGTATCCTCCGGTTTTTTCGGCGCCAACTCAATGGAATATGCCCATCCGTGCTCTTTGAATACGGTTTCCACTTCTTTTCTTCGTGTTTTCGTCTGCACGCGAACTTTGGCAGGATTTTTCTCAGTCCCCAGTCTGGCTTCTTTCTGCCCGTCAAATTTTTTCTCAAATTTCATGACCATTCCTCTGAATCGATCGACTGAAAAATCTGGATTTCAGGAAGCATATGCTTGATCCCTTCACCTCAAATCAAATGGCAATTGAATGGAGGTGTTCACAGCCGTTTATAAATATCTTTTGGTTTTATTTATATTAATGATAATCCGATAAAAAATCAAATAGATTTTCTTTGGATTCTCGATTTTCTATGGATCCGAAATAATCGCGGGTTATACATTTTACGATAAATCTTCATTGATTTTCGATCATCATTTATTAAATTGCAAATAGTGACCAAAATTTAAATAGTCTTCATATATCAACGGAAAGAAAGATAAAGCACATGGACAATGCAACAACTGATTTTAAATCATCGACATACAATTCAAATCGAATCGGCTTTTATTCTGCTGTATCGATAACAGTCATTACAATCATAACATTCAGTATTGCAATGACGGCGGTACCAGTATCCGGGGCATTCTGTCCTGGTAATTGCATTACGTATCCATATATGGATACGGCTGCACAATATCCAGAGGATTTTCTCTGGATGTATTCTGCGATTTTACTCATTCTGATCTATATGGTACTCATGGTTTCAATCCATTCATATGCGGAGAATCAAAAAAAAATATTCAGTCAAATCGGACTGTCATTCGCTCTTATAACAACAGCAATATTATTGTGTGACTATTTTATTCAAGTTTCCGTTGTCCCGGTTAGTTTGATCAATGGAGAAACTGAAGGATTGCCCTTATTGATACAATATAATTCCCATGGACTATTCCTCGTATTGGAAGAACTGGGTTATTTGACAATGGCTGTTTCCTTTATATTCATGGCTCCGGTTTTTGCCGGAAAAGGTCGGCTGGAGTCCGCTGTTCAATGGATTTTTATCATCAGTTTTATATTGGTCTTTGCTGCCTTGATTATCATTTCTGTTTTTTATGGATTAGAGCGAATGGATCGCTTCGAAGTTGTCGTAATCACTGTGGATTGGCTGGTATTAATCATAATCGGAATTTTATTAAGTTTAATATTCAGAAAAAATATTCATCAAGATTGAAAATCCTCATTATAAATCATGTCATTTGTATAAACTATACAATATCATATTATGAGATAAAATTGTGAGTGAAGTTCCGTAATTCCATGGAACCTCTTCTTTCAACGACTATTAAACAATAATGTTCATCTGCAAGGAGGCAATAATGAAAAGTTACAGTTTCATCATCATGTTCACATTATTTGTCGCATGTAATGACAAAGATTGTAGAACCATTGATAATCAAAAACCAAAGGGACCTGATTACACCATGGATATTCCATTAAATTGGGATATTAAAAGGAATATTATGGGATGTGATAAATTTGCCTTAACGCCATTAGATGACACTTCTGACAATTTTAGAGAAAATATTAATGTAGTCATCGAAAATCTTCCTCCAGAAATAAACTTGGACGCATTCTATGAAGCAAATAAACACAGTATGAAACAAATGCAAAAAAGTTTTAGGTTGATCAGTGTTGAACATCTTGCAATCAACAACGAAAAATTTATAAAAATGACCTATAAAATGAACATGGGAAGCCAAACAATGAAAAATAATGTTTTTTTTACTATTAAGAACGGATCCGGTTACAGTATAACGGCTTCAATGTTAGAAGGATCTTATAATCAATATCATGAAAGTCTTGATCAAATCATCAGGACATTTCAATTTAAAAAATGACAACCGGAAATATAAATCTGAATCATTTATTTATCACTCTGGAATTATATTGATTCACCATGGAGTAAGAACGGCTACAGGCGGCTCTGTCCGACTCAAATCCACACCGGAACAATGGGATCAGATACTATCTGTTGTTGAGAAAAATGTGAATAAAGATAAAATCAATCGGATAATAAAATAATCCAGGAGCAATGATTAATTTTGTAAAACCGGCACAGTCACACTTGCCGTCGGCATCACCCATACTTTACCCGGTTGTTTCTGAAGCGCCAGGTCGACTGCTTCCTGAACGGAAGTAAACGGTGTCATATGAATCGCTTTCAATATTCTGGGATCAAGTTGGGTTACCCCATGCAGGGATGATGCCTGATGTGATAAACTGATCCATTTTGCCGCCTTATGATGTCCCAGTCTGTACTTTAGCTGTATCTTTTCAATGACTGCATCGAAATTGCGATGAGCCGATAATAAACGATAAAAAGCATCTGGCCCAATACCTTCGTAACACGCTGAGACGAGAATAAGAATGCCTCCGGGATTTAAAATCATCCTGGCATGTTCCATGGCTTTCTGAGCCTGATATAAATTGCTGTCCAGGGGCGGCACAGCCACAGCCATAACAATATCCGCCTTTTGCAGAACTGAAATCCCATAGACTGCTCTGGCTTTATCAGCCGCTGCATGCATGGATTCTTGGATATTCCCGGCAAATGCCGCAACAATCCTGTTTTGAATATCCTGAACAACTTGAATGGAGAAAATATCTTTATCCAGTATCTTCACTGCTTCCTCCATGTCTTCATGTACTGGATTTCCATTCAGTTTCATGGGTTCAGACAGTTCAGACATGGCATGGCTGTGATTCTGTTCAATTGTTTCATACCCGGCGGCACCCGGAATCAGTGCCTTTCGTCCTCCGGTAAATCCTGCAAAATAATGCGGCTCGACAGAACCGATCACTAAAATTTTTGAGTTGTGTAAAATACGACGGCTGATGATTATTCGCGTGCCGTAACTTGTTTTGCCAACCAGTTCCAGTTCTGATTTATTCCGGCAATCATGAATCGATATCCGCGATCGGTGGGTCTGATAAAAAGGGCCGAATATGGACTTCAGTTCCAATTCTGTCGGTGGTCTGTGAGACCCTGTGGCGACTAAAAACTCGAAATCGGCTTTACTAAAAATCGGTCCGATCCTTTTTAAAATTGTAGCAGTAGGTGTGTGTCTCGCACCGTCATTGACAATGATCAGCAGAGATTCTCCCTCGTGTACGAATTCACTGAGCCTCGGTGCTTTCAAAGGATTCAATAGGGCTCGATTGAAAACCGTATCAAATGATTCGGCCGATTTCAATTCTGAATCAAGCACACCGGCCAGCCGGGACTCCGGGATGGAAATTTGGATAAGTTCATTTGCATAATGAATATTGATTATTATATTTTTCATTTCTGATCACTCGTTCCGGCTCTTGACAGCATCATTTCAAAAAATAAAAGGATCATGGCCAGCAACAGCATCTCCCACCCAATTTCACGGCCCCAGCGAGCCTTCCGAACCGCTTTGGCCACAGATGCCGGTTCATTAAGAACAGTGAGAGGCAAATGTTGCAATCGTTTTTTCAACATTTCAGCATTTATTGGACTGAAATCAGATTCATCAGGATTCATATTCACTGCCTTGAGGCAAAGCAGTGAATCATCTTGAAAAAACCGATAAACTCCTGGAGTTTCCGTCAATCGATAACTGAGCCGGATCTTTCTTCCAGCTTTTTCCGGCAATACATCTCTCTTCTCACCGGATGGAAGCTGAATTGAGTATCGTGATTGATCATCCGGAACTGTCTGAAGCATGAAATGAATCGGCTGACCGCAGACATCATCTTTCTTGCGATTCAAAGTCATTGCACTGTAAAGTGTCATTCGGTGTATTAAAGGCGCAAAAAAAGGTGCGGTTTGAAAATCGGACCAGGGAGGGACAATACCACTGGTCAGAATAATCATATTTCCGTGATCACAAGGCAGAACCATTAAAAATGGCTCTCCGTCTTTATATCGTATTAAAATTTGACTTTTACCCGGATCAGCAACCTGAATCGACTGATAAAATTGTGGCGACCTCAATTGCTCGCGTCCTTTTTCAAATACTCGGTCAAAAAGCGGATGTCTAAAGTCAATCTGTCCAAATGAGCGATATCCGTCGTTTTCCTCTGAACGCACAAGATTCCCCATAACAATTCCTGAGCGTTTCAGCAACCTTTCATTGAGCTGTCGCAGATTGGTTTCCGGTCCCGGTATCAGGATAAATCCGCCACCGTTATCTAAAAAGCGCCTGAGTGCATGCATTTCCATTTCTGTAAACGTGGAATAATTCACAGCATAAACAACATCCGCCCGATCAAGATCTTTGATCCAATCCGTTCCAACAATTTTTTCTGATATTTCAAAACCTCTGCGCCAATGCTGCGGCATTAAAGCAAGCTTAACCGGAAGAATGTCCCTTCTCTGATTACTTAGAATAAGAACATGAATCCTGGAAGGAATAAACGTTGAAAAGCATCGCTGATTATCGGGTAAAAAATCATCATCTTCTAAAGTAATTTTACCACTGATCCAGCCGGATTCACGGGGTGATACGGAAAATGTCACCCGGCGTTGCCCTCCTGCAGGCAGAGCCACCACTTTTTGAGCGACCAACGACTGGTTCAATGTTAACCGGACAAGGACAGCATCCACTGACTGGTCGGAATAATTTTTTACCTTTGCAGAAACACGCAGTGTGCCTCCCGGTGATATAATTTGATTTGCAATTCCTCCTTCCACCAGAGCGACATTGGGTATTTCCTCTTGAATAGAAATCACATAACATTGATCCACGTGGTGAAAATAAAGTGGCTTGTCTGCAGTGTCATGAAACGCCGTTTTCTGCAAATCGGTAATCCAATAGATTTCTCGATTGATTTCAGCGGATGATAAAATATCATCGGCCATTTTTAAAAGTGAATCCGCGGAGGGAACAGAATACAGAGGAACGGTCTGCTGAATCTTTTTTATCAGATGCGTATGCTGGAAAAGCGGGAGTGAAACCGGTATTTGCCTGTCCCCAATCAAAGCAACCTGATCAGAGGCATTTAAAAGCCCGGCAATTTGTTTTGTTCCCTGCTGTGCACGTATCCAAATATCACCTCTCGACATACTCATGGAATGATCCAGGGCAATAACCACCGAAGCTTTCGATGTTCCCTGAAACAAGAATCCTGTTTTAAATGTCGGACGTGCGAATGCCATTATAATAAAAAAAACAGCAAGGCAACGCAAAATGAGGAGTAAAATCTGACGGATATGAATCCGCTTGAAATGCTGTTTTTGAATCTGTTTAATAAATACCAGGCTGCTGAAATAAACCTGTTTTACTTTTTGACGGGCGAGCAGATGGATCAAGAGTGGGATGAAGACTCCGACCAGTCCGAACAGAATCGATGTATTAATAAAACCGAGCATGCGAATTATCTGAACGATTGAAACTGAATATATTCAACATATTCAATTGATTTGATTTAAGTTACTTCAATTCTATAAAAACATTTTACGTTCCACAATATCACAGATCAGATGCCCGACTGTAATATGGGCTTCTTGAACACGAGCAGTGACTGTCCCTGGAATTTGGATGGCAATATCCGCATTTTCAGAAAGCAGACATTTGGATATGCCGGTCATCGCAATACAGGTCATTTTCAATGATTTTGCCTGATCCATAGCCAGCACAACATTCCGGCTTGATCCGCTTGTACTCAAACCCAAAAATACATCTCCTTCTTGTCCCAGTGCCTCAACTTGTCTTGCGAATACATGATCAAATCCATAATCATTCCCTCCGGCCGTAAGAATTGAGGTATCTGTTGTCAAAGCAATGGCAGGAAAACCTGAGCGGTCTTTCTGAAACCGAACCACCATTTCCGCCGCAATATGCTGACTGTCCGCAGCACTACCGCCATTTCCACATATCAGGAGCTTGTGACCGGTTTTAAAAGCCTGGATGATTGTATCCGAAGCATCGATGATGGATGAACTGCATGCCGGTCCAATTTGACGAATCATCTTTGATGATTCGTTCAGAGATTCAATGATCCATGTTTTCATTTGTTTTTGATTGATCATCATATACAAAAATTCTCTCCCAGGCTATGATTAAACAAAATTCCGTTTGGCTTCACTTCCCAAACCACCATTTCTTCCGCTTGTTAAAAGAAACCGGCGGATCTGCATGAATGGTTTCTCCCTGAATGGCCAAAGCCGGATATCGATGAAAAAGGTTTTTTGCCCTTTCACTGCCCCATCGCTTTTGTACATCTTGATAAGCCTTACTCAGAATCATCGGACGGGATGCAGCACTGTGACAATCCGAACCGATAAAATGGACGAGATGATGGTCCATCAATATTTCTGCCGCTTTCTTCACCCTTTTTCCAAACACACCCGTGATGCTTCCCCCGTTCACCTGCATTAACACGCCTCGATTCACCATCTCATAAGCAGTCTCCGGATGATGCATAATATGCATATTCCGCTCCGGATGGGCAAGTATGGGGATAATTTTTTCCAGATTCAGCTGAAAAACCTGTTCATGTGTGTTATTTGGAAAATCTCCCAATGGTAACTCAAAAAGCAAATACTTACGATTATCGTTGATTGTGGCAACCTTGGATGTATGTTCAAACATCGACTGAGAATGGATTTCAGATCCCAGCCACAAAGACATCTCGATATTTTCCTGCCTGGCTCTTGCTTTCAATTCCTGAAAGGTCTCTATCAGTCGCTTTTCGAGCGATTCATCAAGTCGATTCAGTACATGAGATGTGCAGACTGCACCACGGATACCGTCTTTTGCCCCCTGTTTCAACAGCGCAAGCGATTCCTTCCAGCTCCGCGGCCCATCATCAATGTCAGGTAAAAGGTGTGTGTGTATATCGATCATATGACAAACAGGTTCAGGAATTTACATTATGAATCGCTTCCGCAAATTCTTTCAGCATTCCAAGATTTCCTGCATCCTCCATCACTGTCCCGGTGACTATAAACGATGCGCCGGCGATCACTTTATTCCTGGCTGTATCGGGATCGCAAATTCCGCCTCCAACAATCAGGGGAATGTTTACTGATTTTGCTACCGATCCGACTATATCTTCCGGAACCGGCTGATCCGCACCGCTGCCCGCCTCCAGATAAAGCATCTTTAAACCCAATAATTCACCGGCTATAGCTGTCGCCACAGCAATATCGGGTTTATGGCAGGGAATGGGTTGACTGTTGCTCATAAATTCAGCTGTTGTCGTCTTACCGGATTCAATAAGCATGTATCCCGTGGGAATGGCCTCCAGATTCAAAAGCCGGACAATTGGCGCAGAGATGACCTGTTCACCGATTAAATACTGTGCATTCCGGCTGCTAATCATGGTCATGAATAGTATCGCATCTGCATTCCCTGATATCTGTCGACCATTGCCGGGAAATAAAATAACAGGGATCGATACTGATTCTTTAATCGTTTTAACACACTGATCAAAGGATGTTTCAAGCAGAAGACTTCCTCCGATAAGCAATCCATCCACACCGGCGCTTTCACACTGCTTCGCCAGATTGACAAGCTCCTCGATCGGTTTCTTGTCCGGATCAATCAATACCAGATATCCGGCACCACGCTTCTGCTGAATGGATATGAGTTTTTCGTAGATCGTCATCATCTTAGCATTATTCTGTTATTTTTTTAAAATTCACGATTTTTCACACAAGAAATCTTTTCAATGAATATCTTTACGCCTTCATGAAAATTATGTAAAAAATTGATTTCACAATCACATGGTGTCTTCTCACTCTCATCCGAGTTTAATATTTTTAATCCTCAAACTCACTTTAAAAAAGATTCCACAATCCCTGGAACTGCATCTAAAGCTGTCTTTAATTTGGACGCATCCCTGCCCCCAGCCAGCGCCATATGCGGTTTGCCGCCCCCCCCTCCATTAACAATCTTGGCTGTTTCTTTAACCACCTCTCCGGCTTTTAATCCCCTCTCTTTGATCAGATCATCGGTAATCACGCATAATAGATTCACTTTACTGTCGATAACAGCACCAAGAACCGCCACGCCTGATTGCATGTTATTTCGAATTTGATCACCCAAACTCCGCATGGCATCAACATCAGGGACATCGATATTGCTGGTTGCAATAGTAATGCCCTGAACCGATTTCGTATTCTTCAGAAGCGTTTCCAAATTAAATCCCCCGGACAGCTTCTGCATCTGTTTTAACTTTCGTTCAAGAGTCTTCCGATCTTCAAGAAGCGATTCAATTCTGGATTCAATCTCATTCGGAGAACATTTCAGAAGCGTCGCTGTAAAATGCAGTTTTTTCTTTTCATTTCTGATCCAGTGATCTGCTGGTTCTCCTGTAATTGCCTCAATACGTCGTACACCTGCGGATACAGACTCCTCGTTCACAATCCTAAAATAGCCAATTTGTCCGGTAGCATCGAGATGTGTGCCTCCACATAATTCCATGGAATAATCATCTATTTTCACGACACGAACCTGTTCGTTATATTTTTCCCCGAAAAGCGCGGTCGCACCTTGATTTTTCGCCTCTGCCAGGGAAGTGACATAAGTATTGACCCTCAAATTCTCACGCACACACCGGTTCACTTCCCACTCCACCTGATCAATCTGTTCAGCAGTCATCGAGTCAAAATGGGTAAAATCGAACCGCAGCCTGTCCGATGCTACCATTGATCCTGCCTGATTCACATGATCGCCCAGTACATGCTTCAAAGATTGATGAAGCAGATGTGTAGCCGTATGATTCCTTGCCGTAGCGATCCGTTCATCACGGTTGACCTGAACTTTTACTTCCGGACTGCCAATTTTATTTCCCGATTCGAATTGGCCGATATGAATAAATTGATCGCCCTGTTTTATTGTATTATCGATGCGGATTTGAAAACCATTTCCGCTGATCATACCTTTATCGCCTACCTGACCACCGGATTCTGCGTAAAAAGGAGTTTGATCCAAAATCAGATAAACCTGATTGTTCGAAATTTGATATTGTCGAATACAGGATTCCGAGCGTGTGGTTTCATATCCAGTGAAATGAGATTCAGAACCTTTTGTGAGTTCAATCCAGTCACGATTCGACTGCATGACAAATTGAGCGTTCTTTCGAGCCCGCTCCTGCTGGATTTCCATATTCTGTTGAAATCCATATTCATCCACGGTCATTCCTCTTTCACGCGCCATCAGCTGGGTAAGATCCAAAGGAAATCCATAAGTATCATAAAGCCGAAAAGCATCCGCCCCAGGTATAACTTTTTGACCTTTTTTCTTAATATCTGCGACAAGGGTTTCAAAGATCTCAAGGCCTCTGTCTAAAACATCATTGAACCGTTCTTCTTCGGATTGAATCACATATGTTGTATGTTTCTCACGTTCTCTGATTTCAGGATAGGCGTTTCCCATCGATTGAATCAGAGTTGGTATCAGTTTATAGATGAATGGTTCATGCATATTCAGATTCCGGCCGTACCGAGCCGCCCGGCGTAAAAGTCTGCGAAGCACATATCCCCGACCCTCATTTGAAGGCATTGCACCGTCGGTGATGGCAAACGTTAAAGCCCGGATATGATCTGCGATCACTCTGAATGCAGAGATATTTTTATTTTCTTTCCACTCAATTGAGGACAGTCGGCTGATCTGATCGAGAAGAGGCGTAAATATATCGGTCTGATAGTTGGACTGCTTGCCCTGAAGAACCGCTGTCATACGCTCAAATCCCATACCTGTATCCACATGTTTATGGGGTAGCGGATGAAGAGAGCCTGATTGATCCCGATTATATTGGATAAATACCAAGTTCCACAATTCGATAAAACGTGAACAGCCTACATTCACACCGCACTTATGCCTGCCCATATGCTGCCTATCACAGTAATCTTCTCCCAGATCAATGTGAATTTCAGAACAGGGGCCGCAGGGACCGGTCGCCCCCATCTCCCAGAAATTATCTTTTTCATCAAATCGCAGCACATGAGAGTGATTGATATCTGTAACTTTTTTCCATAACTTTTCCGTCTCATCATCTTCACGAAAAACTGTCGCATAAAGCCGGTTTTTTGGTAAATTCCAACTCTGAGTAATTAACTCCCAAGCCCAGCAAATGGCTTCTTCCTTATAATAATCTCCAAAGGACCAATTTCCCAGCATCTCAAAAAAAGTGTGATGATACGTGTCACGGCCGACAGCTTCCAGATCATTATGCTTACCGCTCACTCGGATGCATTTCTGGGTATCTGCTGCCCGTTTATAGGGTCGTTTCCCTGTACCCAGGAAAACATCCTTGAACTGATTCATTCCAGCGTTGGTAAAAAGCAGCGTTGGATCATTCTGTGGCACAACCGGCGCACTCGGTATAATTTTATGATCCTTTTTCGCAAAAAAATCAAGAAATGACTGTCGGACTTCTAATGAGTTCATAAATATGTAATCTTGCTTCATTGATTCGTATTTTTAAAAGTCAATAAATATAAAGACTTTTAGGATAAATTGCAATTAATAAGGGCGCATAATTGATTAATGATCGGACCCCCATCGGCCAGTTCCGACTCCATTCACGAAATCCTCTCATCCAGCTTCTCTTTCCATCTCAGTACAGCATTGATAATTTCCCAATCAAATCCCCTTCGAATTAAAAAATCTGAAATCCTTTTCCGGTTTTTCAATCGATCCCCATGCTGGTATTTTTTTATCCGGGATTCAATCAATGATTGAGCCACCTCAACTTCGGATTTTTCTCCATATCCTATTGTAACGGCTTTAACAGCCAACGCTTCTTTTATGCCTTTTTCTTTTAATTCATAGATCAGAAGCCGTTTGCTGACTGGCCTTTGTACCAGCCGGGTTTGCACGTAAGCAGAGGCAAAGGATTCATCATTCAGCAAACCCACGCGAATTAAATCTTGCACAAGTGGTTCCACAATATTTTCATCATACCCTTTCTTATGTAATAAGCTCCTAATTTCTTTGACGCTTCTTGCACGGTAAGATAAAAGTGACATTGCCTTCTTCCTGGCACGAACCGCCTCTTCTTCTAATAAAATATGCTGAATGATTGATTCCGATATAATGTCTCCTTCATGGAGATGATGCTTCAATACAACTTCTTCATCCAAGCCAAATGCAAATGCATCATCAAGATAAATGTTACGCCGATGGGGGTATTTTTTCTGCGGTTCAATGAATGTAATATGAAAGGAGGTCATTGTTCCTGATACCGGTTTGTTATAGCACCTTAGGGTATATAAAACCCTGTCAGGGCCGATCACTCCTGACAGGGTCTACAAATCGCCTATTTTACCATAGGTTCAAACAGGGATCAACCCGATTGGATGTTACCAATTGTTCGCCGAAAATTAAACAACCGGTTGACACATCGTCTCACGAACATTGTTTCACTGTTCTGAATTTTCTTTCTTTGATGCTTCAGCGGATTGAGCCAATCCCATCGTTTCTTTAATTTGTTGTTCAATTTTTTGATAAATGTCCTGATTCTCTTCTTTTTCGAGAAATATCTTTACATTTTCGCGCCCTTGGCCTATGCGCTCTTCTCCATACGAATACCAGGCCCCGCTCTTCTCGATAATTCCGGACTCAACTCCCAGATCAATCATATCTCCCGTACGGGATATCCCTTTTCCATACATGATATCAAATTCGGCACTTTTAAATGGAGGAGCGACTTTATTTTTAACCACCTTGGCTTTTGTACGATTGCCTACCACATCAGTGCCCTCCTTAATCGTGCCGATTCTCCGGATATCAATACGCACCGAAGCATAAAATTTGAGTGCACGGCCACCTGTAGTGGTTTCGGGATTACCAAATATAACACCGATTTTTTCACGAATTTGATTAATAAATATCACACTGGTCCTCGATTTACTGATGGCCCCGCTTAATTTTCGAAGGGCTTGCGACATCAAACGGGCCTGAAGCCCCATCTGTGCATCACCCATCTCACCTTCAATTTCTGCCCGGGGAACCAATGCAGCCACCGAATCGATCACAATGACATCCAGTGCACCACTTCGGACAAGTGTTTCGGTAATCTCAAGAGCCTGCTCACCCGTATCGGGTTGTGAAATCAGCAGGTCATCCGTATTCACACCCAGTGCCCTTGCGTAAACTGCATCCAGCGCATGTTCAGCATCAATAAACGCAGCCACTCCCTCTTTTTTTTGCGCCTCGGAAATAACGTGCAAAGCCAATGTTGTTTTTCCTGAAGATTCCGGACCAAAAATTTCAACAACCCGTCCGCGGGGTATCCCACCAACACCCAGTGCAATATCCAGTTTGAGTGATGTTGTAGAAATGGCCGGGACTGATTCTATGGCTTTGGATTGACCCAGCCGCATAACAGATCCTTTTCCAAACTGACGATCAATCTGTGAAATCGCCAAATCCAACGCTTTCATCTTTTCATTATTTTTTCCATCTTGCATATCATTATCCCTTACAATTGAATGGACTTTAACACCTGATACTCAGCTCCTGATGGTTTGAGTCTGCTTTGCATCAAATGAATATGGTTGACACAAAAGGGACGACTTTCGAATCCCTCCTGAAAAAGAACCTGAATCACTTCTTCAATTTTTCTCTGTGACTTAACACGGCCCAATGTCAAATGCGGCTTAAATACACGATTATCTGTTTTAAAATACAAACGCGAAAGCATTTGATCCAATTCACTGGCCATATTCTCGAGCACTTTTCCTTCGGACTGAATACCGAGCCATAAAACACGCGGCCTACTCGCATTTGGAAAAGCGCCCACCCCCTGCACGATAATCTCAAACGGTTCGATTGGTTTGGCTGTGTCAAACATCACATTGGCAATTGATTCAATCTGTTCTTGCTTTATATCACCTAAAAATTTCAATGTGATATGCATATTGTTCGGACGAATCCATTTTACATCTGAATCCAGTCTTTTCAAACGGGACTCAAATAGTGAAATTTGCTCTCGAACATTGTCAGGTAAATGAACCGCTATAAACGAACGGATGGACGCTGCCATATTCTCATTATAAAATTTTTTTTAAAAAAAATCAAGTATTATCCTGGAGCATGCGCCGTACCAGATCCAGCGCATATCCAGAAAACCGTGTTTTGTTTATCAAGCGATCATGATAAAAAATAAATTTTTCAACCGTGTGATGATTTCTGTCTGCATAACCGATATAAACCAATCCAACCGGTTTATCTTTTGAACCTCCGGAGGGGCCTGCAATGCCGGTCACCGACAATCCTGCATCTGCTCCGCTTAATCGAATGACACTTTCTGCCATAGCTATTGCGGTTTTTTCACTCACCGCTCCATATTTCCGGATAACCGATTCAGACACATTTAATAATTCAATTTTAGCCTGGTTGCTGTAAGTAACAAATCCTTGTTTAAAATAGCGAGAGCTTCCGGATATATTGGTTAACCGATGGCAGATCAATCCGCCTGTACAGGATTCCGCCACGGCAAGAGACCACTTTCGCTTTAAAAGCAGGCTGCCGACAACAGATTCAATTGTATCTTCATCTTCTCCAAACAGATAACGACCTGTGGCGTTTCGTGCAAATCCCACTGCCTTCTTAAAAATAGCCTCCACTCCGGCTTCTCCGGATATATTCATAGAAAGTCGAAGCGTCACACCCTGAGCATTGGGTAAAGATGCCAGCCGAACACCAGGAAACCGGTCACCAAAAGAGATAAACGCTTCATTTAATGTGGATTCTGAAATACCGATTGTATGCAGGTTCTTACTGTAATGTGAACTTGATGAGCCGATTTGCCTGAGTTTAGGTAAAACAGATGATTGCATCATTGCCTGCATCTCCACAGGGACACCCGGCATTACAAAAAAATGGTTATGATCCTTAGACAAATAAAAGCCGGGGGCTGATCCCAAAGGATTTTTTAAAATTTCCGCACCATCCGGTATCTCTGCCTGCACACGGTTTAACGGGGAAAATGTTCGGCCGCGTGATTGAAAGTATGCTTTTAAACGTTGATAGATTTCAGGCTGGAAAACAAGTGATTTTTTAAAAAAACCGGCGACAACCTTCTTGGTAATATCATCATGGGTTGGCCCCAATCCACCTGTCAGAATGATTATATCTGCACGCCTGGATGCCTCAAATATTGCATCCTGCAACCGATCTTGATGATCGCCCACGGTATCAATCCATCTGACTTCAATCCCTTCCCCGGTTAATTCCTGACCGATATAAGAAGCGTTTGTATTCACCGTCATTCCATTGAGCAGTTCATCACCGATCGATATTATTTCCGCAATCATACATTTCATCCAATAAAGAGATACAACATCCGTAAAGTGATATTTGCGTATATCCCGGCCCAGACATCGTCAGCCATTATTCCCCACCCAACAGGCCAATTTTGCGATTGATCTGCCGGAAATGGTTTAATAATATCATAAATACGAAATAATAGAAATGCACCCATCCACCAAATCCAGTGCATCGAAGAAGGAATAAATAAAAGGGAAATCCACATGCCTACAATTTCGTCAATAACAATAATTGAAGCGTCTTTTTTATTTTCCATCTTTTCTACATGAGAAGCAGCCCAGACACCGATGAAGAAAAATAGCATGCATGCCGCTAATAAAATCCAATCTCGAAAACCTGGTATTATAATAAAAAACAACAATCCCAATAGACTTCCGGCTGTTCCTGGTGCCCATGGCGAATATCCGCTGTATAATCCGGTAGCTGTGATATAAATGAATCGTCTCATCTTATTGATATCCTTAATCAAGTCATTTTTTCCATTATCCGCGAACACACATTGTGACCGGGCTGATTTTCAATAAAAAATAATGAAATGATTTTTATAATAGTATTATTTAATTTATCTTCGACCCCTTCAACCTTGGCAACTATCCTATTGAATACAATTTAAAAATGATTGTATCGAATTATATATCTGTAGGGACAAAAATACGAAATAAATTGGTAAAGGCTTTACGGATCAGCGCTCTGTTTTCAATGAGATAAATAACTCCCGAAAAGAGCGTGACCGCTGTAATTAAATACATGATAATGGAAATAATATGAGCTTGATGGATAAAACCTAATAATCCTTGAGTTTGAGATATATTCATTTGCCATGTAAAAAGATAATAAATAAAAATAAAATAAATGGCAATAATTTGTCCGGAAGTTTTAGTTTTTGCGAAAAAATTAGTATGAAAGGGTTGATTCTGTATCACTGCATATGACCGAAGTGCTGTGATAATTAAATCACGAATAATAATAATCAACACAATATATTCTTGAACATACCCCAGAATACTGAAACATATCAACGCAGAAGAAACAAGAATTTTATCTGCCAGCGGATCTAAAAATTGTCCCCACATTGTGATGACACCGCTCTTTCGTGCAAAATATCCATCATACCAGTCTGTCAGCGATGCAATGATAAATACAATCAGAGAACCGATTTTAAATCCTACTGTCTCCAGGAAAAGTAAACTCACAAAAACGGGTGTGAGTAAAATGCGTAATAATGTTAACTGGGTTGGTAAATTCAGCATTTTCTTACGATAAGGATTGATTGTACAAAAATTGAATGATGATTCTCCAAAATTAATTTTAAGAATCAGATGATTTCATCTCCATTCGTCCTTCAAGTGCTTTTGCTATTGTTACCATATCATTAAATTCTAAAGAACCGCCAAAAGGAATTCCGCGTGCAATCCTGGTAACGCGAATCCCTTTCGATTGTAACATTTCACCTAAATGGGACGCAGTCATTTCCCCCTCCATCGTGGGATTCAACGCCAGAATAATTTCCCGGATCGAGTCATCGATTCGATCCAGAAGCGGTTGAATATGCAAATCAGCTTCACCGATACCATCCAGCGGAGACAGAACACCGCCCAAAACATGATACAATCCATGGTACCCACCACTATGCTCAATGGTGAGGATATCTTTTGGTTCTTCCACAACGCAAATGATTTTCCGGTTACGTCGTTCATCACGGCAAAACATGCATGGATCTTCTTCAGTATAATTGAAACAGATTGAACAATGTCCAACCTTGCTTTTTAAATCAGTCAGTGCTGAAATTAAAGTGTCAATATCCCCCTGACCGGATTCCAATAAATACAGAGCAATACGCTGTGCCGATTTCTCTCCAATACCTGGCAGATGAGAAAAAACATCAACCAAACATGCCAAAACTTTAGAACCGTACTTCATCATCATGACTTCTATAAATTCAATCCCGGGATTTTCATGCCACCAGGCAAGTTCCCCAACATACCGCCAGCCACCTTTTTCATCTCTTCCTGTTCCAGATCCTGAGATTTTTCCAGCGCCTGATTCGTAGCCGCTGTAATCAGATCTTCCAGCATCTCAACATCTTCCCGATCGACCACTTCAGGATCGATTTGAATTTTTAAAATTTTTCGTTTCCCATTTGCAGTGACAGTAACAATTCCACCACCCGCTGAACCTTCGACCGTTATACTCTCAAGTTCATTTTGAATTTTATTAACTTCTTCCTGCATCTTCTGTACTTGTCCAAACAACTGAGCCATATTCGGCTTCATACCAGATGCCTCCCTATGCTAATCCGTGATTTCCATATCAAATTCTTCCAGCATTTTTCTTACAACTTCGTTCTCATTGCTTAAAGCTTTTAATTGTTCCGTTCTATCTGCATTGGTATCGGAACGGTCTGTATCCTTCTTTTTATAATCTCCTTTTACACATCTAAATTTTAAATTTACCTTTAAAACATCCTTGAGAGCCTGCATCACAAAAGATTTACCTCTTAAAATCGCATCGATGTGAAAACCATTGGAAAGACCAAATCCTATCTCAAGAACATCCCCATCTATTCGTATCGGTATACCTTCCTGTAAAAATGATCCGACTGTGATCTTTTTGCTCTTGACACTGTTAATAATTGCTTCCCAATGAAGCTGAACCGTTTGAATATCGACTAATGAATGAACAGATTGATATTGCAGCCGATTGTTATCCTCTGAGGACGGTGTTGGTTCTGAACCTGATTCATTCATTGTATCTGCTACTGAATTTTGTGTCTTTTCAGTATTTTTTCCGTCATCCTTAGGTGCTGAAGGCTGACTGTCTGGTTTGATACTTGGCGTCAATGGAGAATCAGGAGGTTGGCCATTTTCAATGGTTGGAGAGTTATTGCCTGGATTCATTGGTAATTTTGATAATTTTGCAATCAGGTCATCGAGTGTCACTGTTTTATCTAACTTGGCCATTTTCACAACAGCCATCTCAAGAGACATTCTGGAATTCTCTGCATACTTAAGTGCAGCGGATGTATCAGTGACAATCCGGATCATTCGGAGAATATCCTCTTCCTGAAATTGCTGAGAAATAACCTTGTATCGCTTCTTACATCCGGTTGTTTTATCAATGAAATCCAGCTTGTCTGTACAACGCACAATAAGAATATTTCGCAGATGTTCTCCCAATCCATGCAAAAATTCTTGAAGATCATATCCACTGGTAAAAACTTTATCGACCAGCTGAAAACATTTTCCCAGATCTCGTTCGAAAATGACATCTGTTACTTCAAAAAACAGCTCTTCGTCAATCAAACCCAACGCCTGGACAACATCTTCAACTTGAATTTGACCACCTGTAAATGAAATCATCTGATCCAGAATTGAGAGGCTGTCTCTTACACTGCCTTCTGCTTTACGAGCAATAATAAGCAGCGCATTATCTTCAATCTTTATCTTTTCTTCCTTGCAAATTGTTTTTAAATGAGAGATAATATGTTGGGTACTTACCCTGCGAAAATCAAAACGCTGACATCGAGAAACAATGGTTGCCGGAACCTTATGCGGTTCTGTGGTTGCAAAAATAAACAGTACATGCTCCGGAGGTTCTTCCAGTGTTTTCAGCAATGCATTAAAAGCCTCTGTCGTAAGCATGTGCACTTCATCAATGATGTAGATTCGATACTTGCCTTTGGCCGGTGCATACTTGATATTCTCACGTAAATTCCGTACTTCATCAATACCACGATTAGAGGCGCCGTCTATCTCAAAAACATCGACACTGCGTCCTTCTGCGATTTCATGACAATTTGAACATGTGTTGCATGGGATGACTGCTGGACCGTTTTCACAGTTTAACGTCTTGGCCAGAATACGTGCAGCACTGGTCTTTCCCACTCCCCGGGGACCTGTAAAAAGATATGCATGCGCCAGTCTTTGATACTGAATCGCGTTCCTTAATGTAGCAGTTACATGTTCCTGAGCGATGAGTTTTTCCCATGAATCAGGACGCCATTTTCTTGCCAATACCAGATAAGCCATAAACCATCAAAGGTTAATTCAAGTGAAAAAAGGCTGTGCACCCAACTTTGATTACTTCTGCTCCGGTTCCACAGCTCGGTAGCCGACTCCCGTCAAGATACACTACGGCACATGAGTCAATCTGCTGACCGCTGCTACCTCCCGGTCCTGACGGGGTTGGGCAGTGGCTCATTGCGCAGGACTCGAGCGATCATTGCCGCTTGCCGGGCCCGGTTCCTGAGTTAAAATAACCTCAGTATGGGAATTCAACCCTGCTATAGCGGCTTGCAGGTTACAGGGCACCGCTGGCTCCCCGTCTAGCACAGCCTTAATAGTGGAGCAGAGCGGGCTTGAACCGCCGACCTGTACGTTGCGAACGTACCGCTCTCCCAACTGAGCTACTGCCCCAAATTTCACTGTCAGCGATCATCATTCCGAAGCCGGATGATTAATAGTTATTCTTCATTGCATTTCTGTTTTCGATTATCAGATGGATCTCTCAGACTGAACTGTTGTATCATATCAGATCGCTGGGTTGTTTCGGTCGCATCCACTGTGACCAGAAATTGAATCAATGGCGGAGAGGGCGGGATTCGAACCCGCGGTAGCATTCACTACACACGCTTTCCAAGCGTGCTCCTTCAGCCACTCGGACACCTCTCCAAAAAAAAATCAAGCTCAAAACAGCGAATGAATTCATATGCAATATAATCGATTATTATTTAAAATTCAAACACTTTCAAAGCTTGATAACTTTAGTTGAGTTTAAATCCATATGAAACGAATAAATTGTGATTCCTCGTCGATCGTGATTTCGGCCGTCTCGATTTATTGAATCAATCGGACAGGAATCCCCAGCTGCAATACTGCAATTCGTAATTAATCCCTTAACAAAACTCTATGCGGAGAGGGTGGGATTCGAACCCACGGTCCCGTGATATCGGGACAACGGTTTTCGAGACCGCCCGATTCAACCACTCTCGCACCTCTCCTTATACAATCACAATGGCTTCATCAAGTACAATTTTCCGCTTAAAGTGCGTGTAACTGCCTCTTCTTTTATCAACCAAAGGATCAAATATCCTCCTGTCTCTCCCACATCTATTGATCTGAATCAATTGAGATGAACCTTTGTATTGCCTTTTGATTTTCTTAAATTTTGAAAGAACTTTTTGAGAATCATCGAGCATTGATCTTCTAAGATCCCTGGGATCACTTGAACAATATGATTCAACCGATGATCCTGCACAATATTTCGGAGTGTACCGCAAGCGCCGGCTTTTGGATCAAAAGATCCAAAAGCCAAGGTATCAATACGCGCTAAAACAATCGCCCCTGCGCACATTGCACAGGGTTCTAATGTAACATAAAGATGACAATTCTCAAGCCGCCACGATTGCAATGTATTTGCTGCAGCCGATATTGCAATCATTTCCGCATGTGCTGTTGGATCCTGCAATGTTTCAGTTTGGTTGTATCCTTTACCTATGATTCTGTCTTCATATACAACAACCGCTCCAACAGGTACCTCCTTCTGGTGATAAGCTCTATCGGCTTCATGTAAAGCCTTCTGCATCCAGATTTCATGGAGGTTCATTAAATCCCAACCCATCTTGATTAAATCAAGTACGCCCGAGAGGGTTCGAACCTCTAACCTCCTGATCCGTAGTCAGGTGCTCTATCCAGTTGAGCTACGGGCGCTTTTTATACATACAGTGACTCGGAATGATATGTTGTCACTTAATAAAACTTATATTGTAGCGCATACGGGGATCGAACCCGTGTTACCGGCGTGAGAAGCCGGCGTCCTAGACCACTAGACGAATGCGCCTAATTCAATATCAATGATTCATGTACTTTACTTCCGTAAAGCGAATAAAAATATTTGATCTCGTTTTTTTTTATCATTTATAATCAATACGGCAACACTGTTACCATCGTACGCCCGAGAGGACTTGAACCCCCAACCCTCTGATCCGAAGTCAGATGCTCTATCCAGTTGAGCTACGGGCGCAAATGCAATGCTGGGGAGCAGGGATTCGAACCCCGATACTACGGTCCAGAGCCGCATGTCCTGCCATTGGACGACTCCCCAATTCTTAACCCATCGAGCGATAAATATAGCCAGAATAGAATAAAAAGTCAAATTCTTTTTTACCATTGCATGACCTGTAGGGGCGTAACATTTTTCACCCCTACAGATTGCAAATTCTATCCTAACATATCAGCTCTGAGTAAAAATGGATCTTCGCCTTTTTGACCTCGAATCCTTGCACTGAGAGCAGAAAACAATTGCTTCTGTTTCTTATGAGCCTGTATATTCTCAGGCTTGGGATTTTTCCTGCAGGATTCATCAAAAACAACAAAAGGATCGACCAAATCCTTCAGGCTGACATCCATTCCCGATTCTTTCTGCCAAACCCAGGCAGCGTGTAAGGCTGCTCCCAGAGCGGCGCCTTCTCCTTTTACCGGAACTGCAGCTGCTTCAAAAATATCGGCAATGGTCTGACACCAAACAGGAGATCTGGATATGCCACCTGTAAGACGTATCTCCTTGGGTTCTACCGGCATCTCTTTAAATCCATCATACATATTCAGGATATGCCCTTCTAATACAGCCCTGCATAGATTTATGGGTGTAAAATCATTCAGTCCAAAACCGAAATAGACTGGAGAGGCTTTAGGCAAATCCGGAGTGCGTTCGCCCATATACCAGGGGATAAGCACTTTGCCCTGATTTCCTGGAGGAGTTTCCATAACCATATCATCAAATTCATCAAAGCTCATATTATGCAGTTTTAATATTTCATTATATCCATTTGCCAGGTTTGAAACACAAAGGAGCGGGAGCCAGTGTCCCGTACTGTCACAGAATGCCGCAATTTCACCCTTCGGATCGATAAACGGAGATTCCATCATCGTATAAGCCGTTCCACTGGTTCCAAGACTTATCGTAACAATGCCGGGTTCGACATTCCCTGTCCCAATTGCGCCATACATATTATCACCGCTGCCTGCATCAATCTTACAATCCGGCGAGAATCCAAATCTCTTTACAAGATCAGATGCAATAGATCCTATACTCTGATCAGAAGGTTTAATATCAGGCAATTTATCTGCCAAATCAGGAGCAATGGTATCCATCGTACTTTTGGACCATTTACCGGTTCCCGGATGCCAAAGTGCCATACCCGATGCATCACCAGGCTCCATAACACGAACACCATTGGTTAAATAAAAATTAACATAATTGTGGACCAGAAACAGTGTCTTTGTTTTTGCATATCGTTCTGGCTCATGCTGCACCATATGAAATATCTTGGCCGCTGTATATCCGGTCCGTTGTGTGTTTCCGACTTCCCGGATCATTGCCTCATTTCCGCCCACTTTATCAGTCAGAATCTGACATTCTTCCAAAGTGGAAAAATCATTCCATAATTTACTCACCGGTCGGGTCAGATTTCCCGCTTCATCAATCGCCACCAATCCATGCTGCTGTCCGGATACTGAAATACATCGAATTTGATCAATGGGCACATCAGAATCCTTCAGATCCGAAAAAACACGTTCAACAGCCTCAATCCACATCTGGGGATCCGATTCGGAGACTCCTTCCGGCTGATTCTGATTGACTCCGTTTTTTGTTTTATATTGGGGAAGATCTGAATCATAAGTAACGACTTTGACAAACACAACGGAATTCAAGGATAAATCAATGACGACAAGCTTACAACTTTGTGTTGATACATCCAATCCTGCATACAATCCATCCATAATAACACCTCATGAAATAAAAAGGCTCTGACATAAAAGTCAGAGCCGGTTTAATTTATTTTATATACTGGTTTAAAATGGTTTCGTATAATTCTTGCTTACCACTGATTTGCCTGGGCTCGCCAATGTCGCCAGCTATTTTTGCCATGGTTACCAAATCGATTTTGCCTTCTTCAAATGCTTTACCATCTCCGGAATCAAAACTGGCATATCGCGCTTTCTTCATTTTCGGAATGTCAGATTTCGTCAGAATCTCATCGGCGATGATCAAAGCACGCGCTAATGTGTCCATTGATAAAATATGGCCAATAAATATGTCTTCAAGATCAGTGGAACTGCGTCTGTTCTTGGCGTCGAAATTCATACCACCATTAACAAAACCACCGTTTTCAAGAAGAACCAACATCAGTTCCGTCGCATCATACAAACTTCGCAGGAATTCATCCGTATCCCAACCGTTATACGGATCGCCTTGATTGATATCCAGGCTTCCGAACAGACCTGCATCATATGCGGTTTGCACTTCGTGAGCAAATGTATGCCCGGCCAGAGTTGCATGGTTATTTTCAATGTTTATTTTAAAATCATCCTGCAGGCCATACTTATGAAGGAAACCGATCACTGTTGCAGAATCATAATCATATTGATGTTTGGTTGGTTCCATAGGCTTCGGTTCGATTAAAAATGTGCCCTTGAATCCGGCTTTCCGTCCATAATCACGTGCCTTTTGAAGAAAGGTACCAAGATGGTTGATCTCACGCTTCATATCAGTATTCAGCAGAGTAAAATACCCTTCCCTTCCACCCCAAAAAACATAATTACTGCCTCCCAATGCAATCGTGGCATCAATAGCGGCTTTCACCTGGGCGGCAACGTGAGTGACCACTTCGAAATTGGGATTGGTTGCGGCGCCATTCATATAACGGGGATTTGAAAAAACATTGGCGGTTCCCCAAAGAAGCTGTACACCGGATTCTTCTTGTTTTGCCTTTGCCAGATCAACCAATGTTTTCAGATTCTTCTCAGATTCTTGAACTGTTCCACCTTCAGGCGCCATATCCCGATCATGAAAACAGTAGAAAGGCATACCCAATTTGGTAATAAATTCAAAAGCCGCATCCAGTTTGTCTTTCGCAGCCTGCATAGGATCTGAAGCAGCATCCCAGGGAAAATCAACGGTTCCGGGTCCAAAAGGATCCGCCCCGTTTCCACAAAACGTATGCCAGTATGCAACAGCAAACCGAAAATGATCTTTCATTGATTTCCCGGCCACCTTTTTGTTTTCGTCGAAATACTTGAATGCCAAAGGATTCTTGGAATCCGGCCCTTCATAGGCAATTTTTCCGATTCCAGGGAAATATTCTTTGGCACCGATTGTGAGTTTTAACGACATAAGTTTTTCCTCCTTCTTAGGATTATATGAGTCATTGTATTGTTTTAAGAATTGTCCGGAATCCAGCAGATTGAATTTACTGCTCTTAAACGGGACATCTTGTAAATTCTCATTAGCCTCTGAAATAAAGATAAACAGCAATAATGATCACCACTACGAGTACTGAAAACAGCACATCTGTTATTTTCCAGCTGGAACGCGATTCTTTTCGGTGTTCATCAGTAATGGTCCCATAGGTAAGCCCGCTGATATGGTCGTATTTGGGCGCTGATGTAAAATAGCTGACCAGAATCATCACTGCAATACATACAATTAAAATGATGATGCTGAAATACTGGAAGAAAATATTATTCACAATCCAGAGAAATGACCCTTCAGAATAGGCAAAATTATCCATAAGCTTAACGGGCGTATCAATGGCAAGCCGGAATATACCCATGAGAAATCCCACAATTAATGCAGACAGACACCCTTTGCTGTTTAAACGTTTATTAAAAACACCAAAGAAGAAAACAACAAAAATGGGAGGTGCCAGGTAAGCTTGAACACCCTGCAGGTAATCATACAAATTCCTGCCTCCCCGTATCACCGGAATCCATAACAATCCGATAAGCACCATAATGGAGGTGGCAACACGACCGACCCAAACCAGTTGATGCTGACTCGCGGACGGGCGAAGTTTCGAATAAAAATCCATGGTAAATAACGTAGAGGATGCGTTGAATACACCGGCAAGCGAACTCATCAATGCGGCCAGCAAACCCGCCATAACAAGACCACGTATGCCCGGTGGTAAAATCGATGCTACCAGTAAAGGGAATGCTTCATTGCTCTGCCTTACTATCTTTTCCGTTCGAATATCACCAGTTCCAATCCAGTGTGATAATGTGGCTTGGTCAATATACAAATTGTTTGTTTTGCCGGTTACCGGATCTTCTATTTCAATCTCAGTCTGGGCAAGTTCCAACCGGGCATCATTCGTACTGCGCCATTCAGCTAATGTATGACTGCCGATCACATTGATGATCTCCTCGCCTTCGGAGTTCATATTCATGACCACCACGGGATCCCTACTTACATATTTATCAAGTGCCAGATTGTTCAGCTTGTTGCTTTGGAACAAGGCAAAACTGATCATTCCCGGAATAATAAAAATAAAAACCGGCAACAATTTCAAATAAGAAGCCCAGATACTTCCGCGACGTGCCTGCGTTTCATTTGGAGCACCCAGAGCCCGCTGAACAATATACTGATCCGTACACCAGTACCACAGTCCGATGATCGGGGCACAAAAGAGCATGCCAAGCCATGGATAATTGTCATTGAAATACCAGGCCTGCTTCACCACTTCCTTCGCCTCATTCGTAACAAGAACAGGTTGCCACGTGCCTTCCACTCCTGCGGGAACCATAGGTTTCCACAGATTGAACATGTCAGATCCACAAATTGCTCTCAATTGATCCCAACCACCCAAAGCCTTCAATCCAAAAATGGTAACCAATATTGAACCGATAATGAGCACAATGGTTTGTACGGCTTCAGTATAAGCCACTGCACGTAATCCTCCAACAATCGTATAAATACCGGTCAGGATAATCACCAATAATGATCCAATCCAGAAGCTATCCAAACTCAATCCGAGAATATGCAGATTCATTTCAGGCAAAAGTACGCTGAAGACAATACCGCCGGCAAAGATACCAACTGCTATTTTGGTAAACACATAGGCCACAAGTGAAATCACAGAAAGCATCCAGCGTGCTGTGGGAGAAAATCGTTTTTCAAGAAATTCAGGCATGGTAAACACTTTTGACCGCATATAAAAGGGAACCATTACCCATCCTAAAACCAGAAGACACCAGGCATGCAGCTCATAATGCGCCATGGCAACACCATCTGTGCTTCCCGATCCTGCCAGACCAACCAAATGTTCTGATCCAATGTTGGATGCAAAAATAGAGGCACCAATAATAAACCAGCCCAAATTACGCCCAGCCAAAAAATAGTCATCTGCTGTATCCCGATTCCTCCTGATTACCCACCATGCTATTCCGGCTAGTAATAAAAAATACATGATGACAATAACCCAGTCTACCGCATTAAATGTACTCATTTTAAAATTCCTTTCTGCTAGGTATGATTGATCTATCCCTGATAATAATCCACGTTATCCTGTGTTAGAATATCCATTGGCACAACTACTTTTTCATCCACTGGTTCATTTAAAATAACATGCCGGTATAATGAATAAATACTTTGATAGCCCTGAAGTGCCGGCCTCTGGCTGATTAAAAAATCAATCGCATTTGTTTTTAAATATTTTCTATTTTCTTCCACAAGATCGTATCCAATCAGCACAATATCGTCGGATCGATTGAGTCTAACCAGTGTTTCTGCGACCTGATGTGCGCAGGCACTTGGCACAAATATACCCGAAACATCATTACGATTATGAAGAATCTTTTCTGACACATTGGCAAAAATATCCGTATCGATTTCACGGTCGACATCAATCATGGAAATCGATAAATTGTTATTTTTTTGAATGCACAGTTGAAAACCGCGCACACGATCATCAATATGGTAATCAATCGGTAAAATATGCATGACAACGACTTTGCCTTTATGAACCATCATTTGCATTAATTTCGCTGCCAGAATCCCGCTTTGGAAAGAATCCTGGCCAATGTATGCAATACATCGGCTGTCGGGTATATATGAATCTATAAAAACATAAGGCATATTTTCAGGTAAGTGGCTGATGAATTGCTCGGACGCCTTCGACAGCACCGGTGCGATCACAAGCCCGTCCAGCTTATTAACAGCGCTGTCGACATTCTGACATGCCTCATGAAAGGAAGAGGCTGAATATTTATCATAAGTGAACATCGATGCTTCCAAATTATATAATTTCAATTCATCCAAAGCCCTCTGCATGCCTGATATGGGTAATTCCCAATATCGACCATCCTGATCAGGAATGGGTACCAAAACACCAAATGTATATGTTTTTTTAAGCGAAAGACTGCGCGCAAGAATATTGGGCCGATAACCAATTTCTTTCACAATTTTGAGTACTTTTTTTCGGGTTTCTTTTGAAACACGGCCTCGATTGTGTAATACACGGTCTACAGTACCGACTGAAACATCTGCCTTTCTTGCAATCTCGTTGAGTGTTGCCATATGCTTTACGATTTCGATATGCGTGACCGTTCACGCATTTAAAATAAAAAAAAACATGATTCTTCATTCACTGCGTGACCGTTCACGCAAGCGGGGAAAAATAATTGCACCTTCAAATTGTGCATAAAGAGTATAAATATAAGATCCGAAAAATGCAAGTTAAATTTTATTAACAATTTCATATTCCCTGTCGTATTTAAAATAAATCATTCCATTCTATTATTTTAACCATTTAATTGCAATCTGCATCAATGACCGCATTGATACCATGGAATTTTATTAATTAGAGTTTCATATCGGAAATATATTTGATTGCATTATTTAATCGAGCCATCACCCGTTCCCTCCCCAGTACGGCCATCACCTCAAATAAACCCGGGCTTACTCCTCTTCCTGTGACTGCCAGCCGCAGTGGGTGGATCAGTTTTCCGGCTCCAACGCCAATATTTTCGGCAGCATTACGAATCAATAATTCAAGAGAAGATTCATTCCATGTTTTGCAGTGCTTTAATTGACGATGGATCCACTTCATCCGCTCATCATTCTCCTGGCTGATCCAATGCTTTTGAACCGCCTTGTTGTCATAGGTATCTGGATCCTTAAAAAAATAGGGCGCCTGATCAATAAAATCATATATTGTCTTCATCCGTGGTTTAAGCAGGTCGAGAATTTGATTTAAATAGTCGGTTTTTGAACCATACTCAGATTGATCCAGCCAACCGAGTTTTAATATTTCTGGCCGCAAATATTCAAGAAGGTATGCATTATCGGCTTGAGCAATATATGCTGAATTCATCCATTCCAATTTCTGCAAATCAAATACAGCCGGCTTTCTTGAAATTCGATCTAAAGTAAACAAGTGAATCATCGTATTCATGTCCATCGTCTCCAGATCATTTCCGGGAGACCAACCCAGTAATGCCAAAAAATTATTCAAAGTAATAGGAAGAATTCCCTGATTCCGATACATTTCCACTGAAGTAGCGCCATGTCTTTTAGACAATCGTTTTTTATCAGGGCCCAGAATCAGAGGAAGGTGCCCAAATTCAGGAAGCCTCCAATTTAATGCTTGATAAAGTAAAATCTGCTTGGGTGTATTGGATAAGTGGTCATCTCCACGAAGAACATGTGTAATACCCATATCATGATCATCAGAGACCACCGCAATTTGATAAACCGGAGATTTGTCCGAACGCTGAATGATAAAATCATCGATTTCCTGATTCTGAACTGTAATTGATCCATGAATGATATCATCAAATGTCGTTTCGCCCTCCGGCACTAAAAATCGTACTGTAAAAGGGATTTTATTTTGGCAATATTCACGGATCTGTTCTTTGGTTAAATGAATGCATTTATGCAGATATTTTGCATCTTTATTTTTACTCTGGATTGCTGAACGTCTCGATTCCGATATTTCAGGCGTACAAAAACAGCGATACGCATGACCCGATTTTAATAGTTGCCTGCATATATCAATATGACGCTGCTGTCTCCTGGATTGATATAATGGTGATTCATCCCAGGATAAACCCAGCCATTTCAAGCTATCTAAAATCGACTCAATAAACCTGGGATCAGAACGCTCTTTATCTGTATCTTCAATCCGAACAAAAAATCGACCTTGTTCATGACGAGCAAATAAATAATTAAACAGGGCGGTCCTTGCACCGCCCACATGAAGATGACCTGTTGGACTGGGAGCAAAACGAACACGAACTGAAGTAGAAGTATTCATAAATTATCTGCAGCAAATAGGAATCATTTCCCGATTGAGAGTCAGAATTTTCGGGATAATCGGCAAAGAATGGCTCTCTTCAAGTTACAAACAAATTCATGTGTTGTATTAGCGGAGAGGGAGGGATTCGAACCCTCGGTAGAGTTGCCCCTACGCAGGTTTAGCAAACCTGTGCCTTCAGCCGCTCGGCCACCTCTCCTTTTTGAAACATCCAAAAAACAGCCCAAAAAAAATAGAGAACATTTTTTTTAAGAGACCACACGCCTTTCAATTGCGGAGGGCGAGGGACTCGAACCCCCAAGGGCGTAAACCCAGCGGTTTTCAAGACCGCCGCCTTACCAATTAGGACTAGCCCTCCATGCCTGATAATATCTCTTTCAGAACCTTACGTCCTTGACCTGATTTTAAAAAATCTCTCTTTATTGATACTCTTTTGTCATTATCCATTACACTGCAACCCCACTGAAAAATGAGCAGAGCCAATATACACAATTTCTATTGCCAAATCAACATTTTTCGTTACTAAATTGGTTTTATGATAATCGGCGCGCAAGCCAGCTTAATTCCTGATAAATGGCTTCTTCTGGGCAAGATTCATTGCAGCAGAGGCAATTAATACACTTACTGTAATCCATCACAGGATGTTGATCGACCAATTCAATCGCATTGACCGGGCATCCTTGGGCGCATATACCGCATCCTGTACATTTGTCATAATCTGCTTTGGGACGAACCCACATAAACTTCCCGACCCAATTGACTAAAAAAAGTGGCACAAACTTCATCAACCGATTGGAAGGCAGATTGAAATCATGAATTTGGAAATCTGCAATTTTGCCTTGAGGTATTTCAATCCGATCGAGTTGTGCTTCTCCCAGTGACTCCGCAGCAGCCAAACGTACAGCATCAACCTCACCGTATTTAAATCCCATAATTGAAGAGGCGACGGCATCAAGAGCCACACCGTCGGTGGTCGCAAACAAGAGTTCAACATCTCTAAGATCGCCTGTGGCCGGACCATTGCCTTCCATGCCGAGTATTCCATCCATCACATGCAGAGCCGGTTTTACAATCGAATAAATATCGACTAAAACCTGACTGAATTTATCCGGATGAGCCAATTTCTTGTGGTAGACGGCCTTTTGAAAACCCGGTAATGTGCCATATAAATTTTTAATCGCACCCGTGTAGAGAGTAAAGCCATGGGTTTTAAATTTTGGAAGATTGATAACCACATCGGCTTCTAAAACAGCCTTTGCGATATGATACTTCCGTGCATTTCTCACCCTTACGACACTTCCGGCCGCTTCGAAATTAATTAATTTGCTTCCCGTTCTCTCTGCAACTTCCATAAAACCGGTATTGACCCAGCATCGCTTCACGCCTTTCAGTGCACCGGATGGACTATCGCCAATCCAGACGACACCCCCTGCCTTCTGGACTTCACGAACCATTGCCTCGAGTATCAAAGGATGTGTGGTAATTCCGCGTTCCGGAGCTTTAGCAGAAAGCATATTGGGTTTTAGCAATACGGTTTGCCCCGGTTTAACAAAAGTGCTTATCCCGCCGATTGCATCTAATAATTCGTGAATTTTTTCAAATACCAGGTCTTGATCATAACCTGTACATCGAACAATTGAAACTAGTGACATATCATCGCCTCACAAACATCATTCCACTCAAATGATCGACATAATTTTTCAATTCCATAGATAGAAGAGAAGCCAATAATTCTGACGTAGAAAGCTGCATTTCCGCCGCAATCATATCAATATGTTTCGGTTCATCGGATAGAATCTGCCAGATCTTTCTTTCGATGTCAGGAAGGTCATTGATCAAATGCGCTTCCTTTTTTTGCTGAATATCTGATCGCATACCGGGAATTTCATCAAAAATATCTTCAACACTTTCGACCAATTTGGCACCTTCTCTAATGAGCCGATGTGGTCCCCGGGTCAATTTCTGTCCGGCATGCCCCGGCAGCGCAAACACTTCTCGTCCTTGTTCCAGGGCCATATATGCAGTAATCAATGCCCCGCTTTTTTCACCCGCTTCAATAACGATGGTCCCCAGGCTCAATCCGCTGATGATTCGATTTCTTCTGGGAAAATGTCCAGCTAAAGGTTGCTCACCCAATGGAAATTCGGAAACAAGCAATCCATCCTTTTGAATGTGGTCATATAGTTTGATATTTTCCGGAGGATATACCACATTCACTCCGCATCCCAATACAGCAATGGTTTTTCCACTGCCTTTCAGTGCACCTGAATGGGCAGCTGTATCTATCCCTCTTGCCATACCACTGACAACTGTGATCTGATTCTGAGCAGAATCTGAAGCCAGCAATTCTGCCATGCGTCTGCCATAAGCAGAAGGCATTCTTGTTCCCACAATGGCAATTGAACGTTTATCACAGAAGCTGCCTTCACCTTTGATAAAAAGAAGAACCGGCGGATCGTGAATTTTCTTTAGCAGATCCGGATAATCCTCATCCCAGATCGAACATAGTCTGACTCCAAATTTCTCTGCAGATTTGAATTGTTTTTCTGCAAATCCTTCCTGCTTTTTCTGTTTAATATTTTGGATCGTCTTTTCATCGACCAATCCGGCTTCACGCAACGCACTGATTTCTGCAGTCATTACATTTTGAGGGGAGCCAAATCTCTGAATCAGCTTACGTGCCTTCTGATTGCCAATTCCGGGTATAGAAATAAGCTGGAGCAGATATTCCAGATCATGCATGGCTGGTTCTCTCCAATTGATGTGCAACCGATTCTTTCAGAATATCAAGTCCTTGTCCGGTGACTGAAGAAATGAGAATGCAGCGTTCTCCCTCCAGTATCTTTGGCAAGCCATCTCTCTGTGTTTCTGTCAGGGCATCAATTTTTGTAAAAACAATCAATCTGGGTTTTTCCAGCAATGTCAAATCAAACCGGCCGATTTCTCCAACAAGAATTTTATAATCGGCCTGATGGCTGTCTTCCGTACTGTCTAACATAAATATCAGTAGTCTTGTCCTTTCAATATGACGAAGAAATCGATCCCCCAATCCCTTTCCTGAATGTGCGCCCTGAATCAATCCGGGAATGTCCGCCATGACAAAATGACGATGCGCCCCAAGTGGAACGACACCCAAATTCGGAACCAGTGTTGTAAATGGATAATCAGCGATTTTAGGTTTTGCAGCAGACAAAGAGGCGAGCAGGGTGGATTTTCCGGCATTGGGCAATCCAACCAATCCTGCATCTGCTAATATTTTTAACTCAAGGCATATCTTACGTGTTATTCCCTGCCGTCCTTCCTCAGCAAAATCCGGAGCTTGACATGTTGCAGATGCAAATCTCGCATTGCCTTTTCCTCCTTTTCCTCCCTGTGCCACGATCAGATTGTCGTCATGTTCTTTAAGATCTCCCAGACAAATATTCTCGATTTCATCAAAAACCAATGTGCCGGGTGGAACGGATATTTCAATGGATTTTCCGTTTTTCCCCCGCATATTCTTCCCTTTTCCCTGCTGGCCGCTGCTGGCTTTGAATAACTTTCTTCTGCGCAGATCAAATAATGTGGAAAGACGCGGATCCACTTTGATAACAACATGCCCCCCGTTGCCACCATCACCACCATCCGGCCCGCCTTTCGGAACATATTTTTCCCGTCTGAAACTGACGCAGCCATTCCCGCCTCTTCCACCCCGCACTTCAAAGCACACTTCATCAACAAAATCCATAGTCCGTTCATCCATATGAAAAAAGGCAGTGATTGTCCACTGCCTTTAATATATCCTAAATTATAATCTCAATGGGTATTAATTCATCTTCAGTTTATTATTCGCGTATCCGAACAAAATCAGTTAAATTCTATTTTTAATTATAAAATCATACTTGCTGATCAATTGTATAAACTTATCGCAGCTTGAAGTCAACCGGCACTGCAATCCAGACTTTTACCGGCCGGTCGCGCTGCTTTGCCGGCTTCCATTTAACCGATTTAATCGCTTCAATGGCTGCTTCGTCACAACCATTTGGTCCCAAAGATTGAACAACTTTAGTGCGAGTTACAGTTCCGTCCACATCGATTTGTGCCTGTACGGTCACGCGTCCTTCCACACCGGCCTTTCTGGCAATTTCCGGATAAATCAATCTTGACTGGATTGCTGCAAAACCGCCGACAGGCTGAGGAGGTTCATCATAAGGCACAAATACGAACATATCACTTTCTTCTTCCGGAGGAGGAGGGGGTTCAAGATCCTGATCAAAATCAAACATTGAAAGATCAATATCCTCATCGCCGATAAGATCTTCATCTTCTGTGGCAATCGGGACAGTCGGACGGGATGGTGCTGCAGCTTCTTTCTGCTGTTGTGTCTGCGGAACTTCCTGAATTTCCAGTTTCGACATCTTGGCTTTTGTTATTTTTGAGGTCACTTCAAACTTTTTAAAGGCCTGCAATAAAAAAGTAATCACGATCAACGAAATAACCAGACCCATTTCCAAATTTTTTTTATACTGCAGCTTAAGCTGTTTGGTTGGGCTTTCTCTCATTTAAAATCACCTCGCTTAATCGCCATAAATGGCTGTATAATTTACCCGAAGGGCATTTACTTCCCGTAATTCCTGCTGAATATCATTTACCATTCCCATGTTGGCTGCTTTATCAATTTTCATTGAAACAACGATTCGTGGATTATCAACAATTTTTTTATACATAATCTGCCGAATGTCCGACATCTTATCCACCAGCTTATCGTCAATGGAAATGTCACGCTGTTCATTGCCCCATATACTTACAACATTCTTTTTTGCTTCCAGTTTCTGAATTTTTTTTGCTTTTGGTAGTTCAATCGGCAATCCTGTACTTTGTCGAAAAACGGTGGTCACCATAAAAAACAGAAGCAGCATAAACACAATATCCGGCATGGAAGCGGTTGGAATTTCTTCGCTGATTTTCGATTTTTTCTTAATGGCCATATTCAAACTCCTGCGGATTAAGTCTCAGGTTCTGCAATAGAAATTGCTGTGGCTTCAGCCAGTTGAACCTGATCCAGCACACTCATAAATGCTTGATAAGGTGTTTCACTGTCGGTTTTAATGGAAATGATCAAATCCGGTTTTCTGGCCAGACGAACCTTCAACCGGTCTTTAATCAAATTCATCGGAATTTCTTCTTCATCCAGTAAAACTTCTCCGGCTGCATTGACAAACAGAGTTGCAATTTTATCCTCTGACATCGGTGCCACTTCACCTTTTGGTGGAAGCACCAGTTGTAAACCTTTATCCAGGTCCAAACTTGTCGTGACTAGAAAAAATGTCAGCAGAAGAAATGCAATATCAGCCATGGAAGCTGTAGGGATCTGGACCATCCGCTCTCGTTTCTTTTCGAGAAGCATGATAACAACCTCCCTTATCCTTTTTCTTGAGCGACCAGATGATCAACCAATTCCGCTGATGTTTCCTCCATATCAATCACCAAAGCATCGATTTTCGAGATAAAATAGTTGTGACAAATCTGAAGAATAATCGCAACAATCAATCCGAACAATGTCGTCAATAACGCTATTTTGATACCGCCGGCGACAACAGAAGGTGAAATTTCATTGGCTTTGGCAATATCATCAAAAGCAGTTACCATACCGGCCACTGTCCCGGTAAATCCAAGCATCGGTGCAACGGTAATAAAGGTAGACAACCAGATCATGCCACGTTCCAGAAAAGCCATTTCAATAGTACCGGCATTGGTAATGGCTTTTTCCACAGCCTCCAATCCCCGTTCCGCACGCGTTAAACCGGCATGAAAAATGGCAGCTACGGGTCCTTTTGTCTCTTGACAAACATCAACCGCTTTTTCAGTGCCGCCTTGGTCCATTGCAGAGATGACATCACTCAGAAAGCGTTTGGTATTTACACTGGCGCGGGATAACGAGATGAAGCGCTCGATACTGATGGCCAGGCCAATGACCAGACAAAACAGAATCGGATACATAAAAGCGCCGCCTTCAACAAATCTTTCTACCATGTCCTCTAACCTCCATAATTGGGTTGTAAAAAAATAACAATGTTATAAAAACAGATTAGAAAATCCTCAATAAATATAACCGTAGATTATAACCAATTTCACCATAAAAGTCAACTCTTTTTTAATCAAATCCGTGAGCTATTTTCAATTTGTTCAACGAGTTCCAGCTTTTCCATCTTTCCCGGCGCCAGTTCAAACTGCCAGTGGCATAAGACAACAGATCCCTGATATACACGCTCAAATCCCGATTCCGACATCGATACAGTTTCAATAGGAAATCGCCAGATACCGGCCGGTGCATTCCATTTCAATGAAATGGCCATATTCATATACTGATCAGTAATGGATAATTGTGTCGCATCGTTTTCCCGCGCGATACTGTTTAATAATGGGTTCTCTGGTAAACGCTGGTTGATTTGATAAAACCTTTTGGGATCATCACCTGCATGAAACGCAAATGCATTCTCAATGGCAAACCGCAGAGAAAGCAGTTCATCAGACAGGTTTGTAATTTGATAGTCCACTTTGATTACTGAAGCACCAGGTGTGAAAATAAACTGCTTTTCAATACGGACCGGAAATTGGCGGTTTTTTATATTCACGCTTCCGTTTCTGGAGAATCCAAGTATAACGTTTGATTTTTCTGACTCAAGTGTATGTTCATAAGGATTTTCGATAAAATCTCCAGATTCGGAATAGTGCCCGCTGGAAAAGGTTTCTATTGTCGATCCAGCACCTAAGAAGTGATCGATCCATCCACCCCGTCGGTAAGGATCAAAAATTAGGTACCGGTCTAATCCATTCTCCTTTGCAGTAACGATATCGTGAATGCTGGTCACTTGCTTCTGTGACGGTTCACTCTGGCCTAATTTCCGAAGTTTTCGATGATATCCTTCTTCCCTCCGATTAAGCAGATTTAAATAATTATGGGCTCTGATCCGGTCATCCAATTCAATCAGACGGCCGCCCAAAGGTGAAAAATAAGCATTGATTGTATCACTCTCAATAATAATTTCATTATATCCATCCGAATCAAAATCGGTTATTTCCGCCTGTACCCATTTGTCTTTGAGATGAATACAGCGATCAATGATCTGCTCCGCAAGGATTAATTCACCAAAATTGGCATGCCTTAAATGAGGCAGATACAATCCCCCGAAAATACCGTGCCAATAGGGACAGTTACACTGACCGGCCCATAAATGGTTCTGAGCCGACCAACGGTCTTTATTAGTCAGTTTTGTTTGAGTAAGTTTACGGCTCACCCGGATCATTTTCTTGTGCATATGATTGGATTCCGGATACTTGGCAAAAAAACTGCGCCATATTCCTCCTCTTACATAAATTCCGTATTTCTCCCATAAACCTTCAGATTTCAAACGATTTTCAAATTCTTCGTACTCCTGAAAACCGGCAGCCGGTAAAGTCCATTGCATCATTTCCATATAAGAAGCTGTGGGCAGATACACCCGCCCATGCGGTGGCAATTGCTCAAGCGCATTTCGAAAATGAATCAAATGCAGCCAGTCGCTGTTTGCTTCAAGTGCCCGGAAAAAAGATTCGAGCCAGCCGTTGGTAAAGACATGATCATAAGTGTTCGGCCAAACACCGAATTTCTCACCATCATCTGCAAACACTAAAAGCAAGTTATTTCCAGTTTCAGCCACCTGCCGACAATAATCAATGGTTACCTGCGGATCCTGAAACGGAATCGTGTACCGCAGCTTCGCACTGATCGGAAAAAGGCTCAACGGTGCTCCCAGTTCCTCTGTGACAAAATATCCGTAAAGCTGTTCATCGCGCAAACCGGCACATTTGAAATGGGTATCATCCAGGATGGAATACTTTACACCGGCTTTTGCAAGGCGACCGGCAAGTTGCGGCTCCCAAATACGTTCTGCACACCAAAGCCCTATTGGTTTATCTGCCGTTTTCTGCTTTACGAATTCTGACAGCTTTTGTATCTGTCCGTAACAATCGTTTTCAGGTATAACCGATAAAATAGGTTCATAATACCCCCCGGTCATCATCTCAATCTGTCCGGACTGAACACGTCTTTTTAACCGTTGAACATAATCAGGATGATGTTTCTCAATCCACTCTAAAAGAATACCGGAATAGTGCATGGCAAGACGGATGTTTGGATGTTTTTCCAGAAGTTCAAAAAATGGAAGATAGGATTTTTGGTACGCTTCTTCAAGCACAAAATCAAAATTTCCCACGGGTTGATGATTATGGATACCCATGGCCAGATAAACAGAATTCACAGCCTACCTCGATTCATTGAAAGCAGACGATTCCGCTTCATATCCGATAAATAAATAGGAAAACATCGCTTGTGTTTTGATCTTTTTACCATGATATTCCTAATGAGAATCGGTGACTGTCCCCCAGTGAAGATAAAGGCATCAGACTGTAATCCAGCCGGAGCCGACGATGCATAACACCCAGTCCGCCCGTCATATGCCGAGTATCATAACCGCTCTGAAAACCTAGTCGTAATGCTATCACGCCGCGCCAGGAGTATTCTGTACCGGTATGTATATGGAAAGGAAATCCTTCTTCTTTCACACCGTCTGTAGTTATAATCCAATTCCCGTCATATATTGAGACCGGCAGCAGAATACCAACTCTGCCAGTAAGCGGAAGTGGTATTGATTCATTATGCAAGCGTCCGGTCTTGCCAATGTTTTGCAGCGCGCCGCCTATTTGAATATGGTAAAACGGCGTGGTATATAATACACCGAGATCGCCTCCCATTCCCCATGTATCGTCAATATAAATTTTCTCATAATAACTCTTAATGGATAAACCCATTCTCAGATTCATGGTAATCTGACGTCCATACGAAAATGCAAGACACATTTCATGAAACGAAAAAGTTCCCAGAGGCTTTTCTGATGGATAGGATAATCGATGTTCTAACTGACCGATCTCTGTAAACAAGGCATACAGCCCCACGCCCGCCTTGCCGTCTCCTGAGACCAGTCCCACGAATTCGCTCTGTATATCATCCATCCAATGATGAAGCGAGAGCACCAGGTCTCTTCCGTGAACCATGCTCGTTGAGGCAGGATTATAAAAAGGCGCGGATCCATGTTCGGCTACGGCAGTAGCCGCCATACCCATACCCGCACTTCTGGCATCCCCTCCCATTTTCAGTGTGGCGAACCCGCCGGCAGTAAGGCAATCGATGCCAAATAACAGAAGTAAAATCACTGGTTCCTTTGTTTTCATAGAATCTCTCTATTTAAAAATAAAACGCACATGTCATGATATGATTGTCACTCGGTGCAACGGGATCAGAGACATACGCATAATCCAGACGGAATCCTTTCGATAATAAATCTCCGCAGTAACCCAATCCAAAGGTTGGCTCTTGACTTTGAATACCCGCGCGAAGATAAAATTGGGACATCAGCGTATATTCCATACCAAACATACAGATACCCGGCATGTGTTCGATTTTTTTATAATCCCCGTGCAAAATCAATGTTCCGGAAAGTCCGCTCCAGGCCATACCCAGTTGTAATACTCTTGGGAAATAATCCGTTACTTGAATCCCCTGATCATACACTGCTTGGGAATTCCATGTATACTTGGCTCGCACATCACGAAAAGCAGCACCCAGTGTTACAGAGTCGAACGGTTTGACAGCAACACCAAAATCAAAACCAAATCCCGTGGACGAAAATGCGCCCCCTTTTTTCGCAACATCCGGAAATCGGTTATACAACATTTTTCCGCTTAATCCGACAGCGAATCTGGCGCTCGGATTGACAGCGAATGAAAAATAAAAACAATGTTCTCCGTGAGACAGCATACCCTCATGAATCCCATTTCCATCCCGCTGATCGATGTCACTCACACCCGCCGACAGCCACCCCAATCCAAAGCCGCCTCGAAGCATTCCAGGTTTTAATTGATCATTCCTGCCAAGAGACTGCGCATATCCAAGAAAAAACATATGCCGGTCCAGTGCCATATTGCGAAGTCCCACTGTAACCCAGCGATCCTCTAAAAACACGAGACCGGCCGGATTATAATAGAGCGTATGCCCATCATCGGTCAAAGCAGATGAACCACCCCCCATGCCCATCATGCGTGCCCCGATTCCCATACGTAAAAAGTTACCAGCCATTCCACCCCGGCCTGTATTATCTGCCATACCATGTATAGAGATGAGAATCATCAGTGTGATGATCAGCTTTTTTCGATCATTCATTTCAATTTTTCCAAATTTAATATTGACAGTCTTTCAACCATTCAGTGTTTATTGCCTGGAAATACAGTTTTTAATAATTCAACATTTTTCACTTACTATTGAATCTGATTGATCCATATCTGGTTCCGGATTATCCGGATAACATAAGATGTTCGAAATTCGTTTATCAGCCATTCTCTGTCTGTTATTCACTCGGTCATTAATTTAAAACCATCACTTTTCCCCAATATTCCCCTTCACCAGACACATGAACACGATAAAAATAGACGCCATTGGCCACACGGTCCCCGATGTCATTGGTACCGTTCCATGCCGGTTCTGCCTGTTGTCCCGGTGATGTTACATGATAATCAAGCGATTTGACCAGATTCATCCCAAAATCATAAATGGATACTGTCACTTGCGTCAGGTGATTCGCAGGATATACAAATCGGCAGCGCAGATCATCTGATGATTCACCATGAGGCAGAGAGGCAAAGGGATTGGGGCATGCATAGGTCATGGGTTCACCAGCCTCTCCCGGAATCACATGTGTTTGAAAGATCGACCAGTTCAACCCATTATCGCAGGTCATGCCGATACCATCTGAAGTGCCGACCCACAATGCCTCCTCCGGTCCGGTGGCCACACAATTAATCTCATTGCTATAGAGGGTACGATTGATCTTTGCGTCGTAAATTCTCGGGTATATGGCCCAAGTTTCTCCATAGTCCGGAGAAATATAAAGACCATTATCCGTTGCGATATAAACAACTGAATCTCGGAATGCGAAATTATGAGCAGATTCGTTTTCCAGCATCGTTGTCCAGCTTAATCCGCCGTCATCCGATTTACTGACCGCTTTAAATTCTGTTTCATCCCCGGATTCCGTTGTTGTGGGCCAGGTGGCCGCCCAGATCAGTTCTCTTGTGGCGGTTTTCTGTTTGGCTAAAGCAACGATAAAATTCCCCGAAATCGGCTGATCCTGATTCTGATGACTGAAAGTGACCCAGTTCAAGCCACCGTCATAGGATTTATGGATTCCCCCTGCCGTACCCACCCAGAGTGTTTCTCCATCATAAATCACTGAAAAAGCCCGGTGAGACAAATTGCCGAGCGCATCAAATGGATATCCGTCTACGGTAATCACCTGCCATCTCTGTTCTTCACTGATAAATTTTCGCAATCCACCACCAAAACTGGCAATCCAGACTGCATCTTCTGTAATCGCCAAATCATAAGTAATATTCTGCACATGGGTGGTTGTGGGTTCGTATGATTCTTCGACAGTCAAATCTTTGGGTTGCTCAAACCAGCACCAGGATTGTCCGTTATCCGCAGAATAACCGACGCCTCCTCCGGCCGGCAGATATTCCTGATCGATTAATGTGTCAAAGCCAGTAGCGATCCATATAATTTCATCACGGACATCCAAAGCACTCACGCTGCCTTTACCGATACCGTCCTCATGCAAAGATCGAAACCAGGTTTGTCCCTGATCTTCTGTGATTGCCAGACCTTCATCTCCACCCATATACAATAACTCATGACAAACCAAAAGATTGATCACACCGTTCCCGGCAGGTCCTTGAGATAATTGACCGGTGAGCTGATAACTGTTATCGTGCCAATGCCTGGCAGCGGCATGTACCGACAATAATATCAGACAGGAAAGAATGCTTTGCTTCATAAATCGATTTCCTCTTCAATAACAGCCAAATGATGTGGCTGTGGATCGCTGAGATCGCTCGCCAGATCCTGTGCATAGAATGTAAATGTATATGTACCCAGTTCATTATCGGATGAAATGACCACGGCAATTGAATAGATACCGTCTCCCGCTTTCTCATCCCCCCAATCTTTATTTCCGTCATCCCGTAAAATGAAAGGATTGCCTCTGGCAGGGAATCCATTCGGTTTGGTACTGTTAAAATAGACCTTGCGAACATCCGCTAATCCTTGAGGATCTGTCACATGAACTGTAATAACCACTGGTGTCGGATCGAGCCGGTTGATAAAAAGGGGTGCATCCAAATTTGACAGAACAGGAGCATCATTGATACCCGCAATAAAAAAAGAGACAACCACAGGCATACTCTGATTTCCATGAATATCTTTTGCCTGAAATCGAATCTGATGTGGTCCCAAACCTCTGAGTGTATCTGAGAAATCTGCGGACATGCTGAAAATGCTGTCTCCCGCTATTGCATCACCACAGGTTCCATTATCAAATAAAATCCCCTCATATATCGGTTTCGTGCTGAGCGGAGGATAAATCTGATAAATCAACGAATCGATATCATCGTTACCCTGACCGTCAACAGCATCAATGGAAAACGCAAAATGCGTCAGGGCCTCACTGGCCACCGTATCAGGAACATCGGGATTCAGAAGAACAGGTGCCTGATCGGGCAGGATGTCTTCCACACGAATTGTGTCACTGGAGGCATTGGCGGTGTTTCCTTCATGATCTTCAACAATAATTTGAAATTGATAATATCCCGGCTGATCAGAGAACAAATCCGGTAAAAAGCCGACGGTGTACAGCCCATCATGGGGAATTAAATCTCCATTTTGGCCATCATCCTTCATATGAATAGCTTCCGCGCTGTCCTCTAATGCAAACTGAACGGACGCGATATCTTCCAAACCCTGCGGGTCGGATACAGCAACATAAATATAGTATACCATCTCTCCCTGCAGCGCTACGCTTTGAGGGGAGGTAATATGATCTATTTCCGGATAAAAATAAGTCTCCTCAACGGGATTTCGGATGTCACAGTTCTGAAAACACAATATCGTCCATAACAAAGCAAATGACACGATGACTGATCTGAATGCCATAATTGTATTCCTTCAATCGCCATTGATAGTTAAGGGCATAAAAAAACCGAATCTTGTACGGACGAAAAACATCCATCTTGATTCGGTACATCTGATCTCTATACGCTCTCCTGCCTAAATAATGAACATAATCCATCCATCGTTACCAAGAGCTTATAGAAACCTCCTTTTTTAAGTTATTTAAAATACATAATCGTTTTCATTTTGTCAAGCATTTTTAATATTGTGATTCGAATTGTGATGTCAGATAGGTGACCGTGCAAATTTACATTTTTAAAATCCGAAATATCATTTGCAGATGCTTGGCGGCCAGGTGCACAGTCATTCGTGGCTTTTCTTCACCTTCCAGACAATTGATGAAATGCGTGGTCAGAGCCAAATTGTCATCATGATTGTTTAAATGATTCGGGACGAAGATTTGCTTTTTTTCTTCATATGAAGCATCGAGAGAAAAGAGGGTGATTTCCTGGGGATCCCATGTGCAAAAAGAAAATTCCAGTCCGCCCCGGGTACCATGAATATGTGTTCGATTGGCTGCCTCAAAATGTACCCCGCTTCCCCGCTCATAATAATAGGTCATGCCTGTATCGAACGTCATAAAGGCCGCGCCATGCTCCTCAATATCTGACTTAAAGTCGTGCCTGACAAATTGTTTGATTCCATTTTTTGTGAAAGACTCTATTGATACCAGATTCGGGACATCATCCAAAATTCCCAAATGAAAAGACAGATCATAAACCCCCCAGTCCATAAACGGTCCGCCCCCGGCTAAAGCTTTTTGATGTGCCCAAACACCAGCCGGATTATACTCAATAAATGTCGATCGCGTTAAATGCTGATGATGTACATGATAGATATCACCCAGCTCGCCGTCTCGAATCATTTTACGAATATAATGAAACTTGGGCTGAAGCCGCGCATGCCTGCATGAGCATTCCAAAATCAATATATCTGGATACTTCTCAATCAGTTTTAATAGTACATCCAATTCATCCGGATTGATGACCATCGGTTTTTCAAGAAGAATGTGTTTTCCCGCTTCCAATGCGGCCCGGGTCATTTCCAGATGCGTAAATGGCGGGCCGGCAATAATCACAGCATCCACAGAAGAATCAGCCAGCATATCCCGATAGTCTGTCGTGCCGTGAGGAATCCGATATTTTTTTAGCTTTTTCTGGAGCGTTTCCACAGATCGAGTTGCGATCCAGGTGACTCTGCCTCTGCCGTCTTTACGGAGGCATTCCAGATGCACATCTCCTATCATCCCCATGCCGATAATGCCAATGTTGTAACACTTTTTCATTAAGTTCGGTTATTGGTTTGATGCCAGCCGTTTTTTTCGCTCGGGAGTGAATACCCACCAGGGCATCGCAGGTTCTCCTTCCATGTATGAAATAATCGACAAAAATACGTCCAGCACACACGGATCCTGCCGTCTTCCTGACTGGCTGCACAGCTTTTCATACATTTCATACGCATCTTGACCTGTCAATTGATCCGGTGTCCGGATATCGATCAACCTCAAGTCGGCAGCAATGGATTTACCTACATTCGGAAGGTCTTCCAAATGGATGATATTATGTCTGTCGATTGGCTTCATCACTTGTCCGGTTTTCTTGATGAACCTGTTCATACACCTCTTTCATAAGATGCTTGCTTACCGCTTTGCGGAACGCATCTTCATTCATAAATTTGGCTGTAATTTCTTCGTTCTGATCCATGCGATCGATAAAGAAGTCTTCCAGGGCCTTATTAAAAACATACCCGAAATTCTCCAATGTGTTGGCCTGCGCCGCCTGGCGAATGGTTTGGTTGGCTGCTGCATCTTCTTTGATTGAATCAAAGAAAAGCTGGTCGCCTGGTTTAAATTCTGTACCAAAACGTTCATTTAGAATATCGATTAATTTGGAAAGTTCAATTTCTTCACCACGGGCAATACCGGTGCCGACTTCAGTGGGTCCGTCTACTCTATATTCGCTGCCGGGATCCAGGACAATACTGCCTTCACTGATTTTCTGAAGCCGGTAGTATTTCAGAGATACTTCATCATCAAAATGATACGTTGGGCCTCCGGACCTGCGCGGAAGTTTTCTTAGAAGAAAACGAATGTACGTGTAAAGCTTTTCAAGATCAGAATCCTGAAAAGGAATGATCTGGGCCAGAAATGCATACAGGTTCCGGTAAGCCACCAGGGTTTTTCTGAATTCTTCCCGGACATCCTCGTCGAGTTCATTAAAACGTGTCACAGCCGGATCAATACATGCGTTCATTTTGGCATGATCCGAGGCGGTCTGGTTCTGCTTGGACTGATAAAAGACTTTGCAGAATTCTTCGACCTCGGTTTGATAATAGACTTGATATCCGTCCAGTTTGGCCTGTATTTCATAGAGCTGATTAGCCTCAGCCCGTTCACCCAAAAGCGTACGTTCGTAGAAGGGTTGAAAAGCGGCCTGGATCTCTTTCGGTTCATTCACAAAGTCGAGTATAAAGGTATCTTCCTTGCCCGGATGTGTCCGATTCAGCCGTGAGAGTGTCTGCACGGCCTGAATGCCGGAAAGGCGCTTGTCTACATACATGGTATGCAGCAAGGGCTGGTCAAATCCGGTCTGATATTTTTCAGCCACAAGCAGGACCTGATAGTCATCCGTACCGAACTTCTCAGGCAGTTCTTTTTCACGGATGCCGTTGTTCATGCCCACTTCCGTATATTCCACCGCCGGTGCATCCGGATCGATGACTGTGCCGGAGAAAGCGACTAATGTTTTTATGCCGGTGTATCCTTTTTCTGAAATATATTTGTCAAACACCTGTTTGTATTTCACGGCATGCAGGCGGCTGGATGTCACCACCATGGCCTTGGCTTTACCGCCGATTTTGTGCAGGGTAAAATGACGGAAATGCTCGAGCATCACTTCGGTTTTCTGTGCGATATTATGGGGGTGCAGACTCATGAAACGAGCCAGGGCACGGGCGGCCTTGCGTTTGTCTACCTTGGGATCATCTTCGATGGATTTAATGAGCCGGTAATATGTTTTATATGTGGTATAGTGTTCCAATACATCCAGAATGAAATACTCTTCAATGGCCTGACGCATGCTGTAAAGATGAAATGCCATTGGTTTGCCACCTGCCTGCCGCGACGTTTCATTTTGCGGTGCAGGCAGGTCCGGTCCGGGTGTGCCGAAGACCTCCAAAGTTTTATATTTGGGCGTGGCCGTGAATGCGAAAAAACTGATGTTGGGCTGGCGACCGCGTTTGGCCATGGTCTTCAGGATCTCTTCTTCATAATCCAACATGCCCTCTTCTTCGGCCTTTTGAGCGGCTTCTTCTTTGAGTGCTGCACCTGCCAGCACGCCTTTGAGCTCTGTTGCGGTCTCGCCGCTCTGGGAGCTGTGCGCCTCATCGATAATGACGGCATATTTTCGGCCTGGCAGATCGCCGATCTTTTCTGTGACAAACGGAAATTTCTGAAGCGTGGTAATCACAATCGGCACCGCGGAAGCCAGTGATTCCGCCAATTGGGTGGAATTGATGTCGATTTTCCGAACCACTCCCTGTTTGTGTTCGAACTGATAAATTGTGTTCTGAAGCTGCTGATCGAGCACCACACGGTCTGTGATTACGATGATCGAGTCAAAGACCTTTTCATCTTCTGAAGTATAAAGACTGGCCAGCCGATGGGCAAGCCAGGCAATGGAGTTGGATTTACCGGATCCGGCCGAATGCTGAATCAGGTAATTGGTGCCCGTGCCTTTCTCGCGCGAATCTGAAATGAGTTTTCTTACACAATCGAGCTGGTGATACCGAGGGAAGATCATGGTCGCGCGTTTGATGCGTTTACCGCCGAGTTTCTTTTCCTCAACCTGCAAATGGATGAACCGGGCAAGAATATCCAGAAAGCTGTGCCGTTCAAGCACTTCTTCCCACAGATAGGCGGTTTTGTAATTGCCGGGATTCGCAGGATTGCCGGCAGCGCCCTGATTGCCTTTGTTGAAGGGCAGAAACCAGGTGCTGCGGCCGGACAGCCGCGTGGTCATATACACTTCATCAGGATCAACCGCAAAATGGACCAGTGTACGTTTCTTGAATTGGAAAATTAAATCTTTGGGATCACGACCGGTTTTATATTGATAGATGGCATTGCGCCAGGTCTGGCCGGTCATGGGATTCTTCAGCTCAAGTGTGGCCACAGGGATGCCGTTGAGCGAAAGCGTTACATCCAGGGTGTTGTTGTGTTTGGATGAATATTTGAGCTGCCGTGTGACTGTGAGGATGTTGGATTTATAGAGCTTCTGTGTGTCGGGATTCATACGGCTGGCCGGTGCGAAATAGGCGGCATGGAAGGTTTTGCCAAAGCATTTGAAACCGTGTCGCAGCACGGAAAGACAGCCTTCATGGTCGGAGTTCAACGCCCTGCACAGATCGTCCAGCAGCTGCTCTTCGGCTTTTTCCTTCCGGATGTTTTCCAGGTAAGCCCAATCCTTGGGCTGGGTTTGCTGGATGAAGGCGATGACATCTTTAGGGAAGAGAGTCCGCTCAGGATCGAATGCATCCCGATCGCCTTTTTCATAGCCATTTGCCAGCAGATGCTGCTCGATGGCGGTTTCAAAGGCGGATTCGGTGTGGTGCTTGGGCATCATGGTTCCTCTATTCTGATCGATTCATCGAATCAAAAACAGGCATCAGTTTTTCCCGCAACCGATGGACAACGAACAAAAAATCCTTGGAGATCGCGTCCAGCTGCTGCCGTTTCAGAAACTGTCCCCACTGCTTTTGTTTTTCGGAATCCAGTGCAAATTCATCCGAAAGCCCTAAAGCAATAGTCGCCGGGATTTCAGTTTTTCTTCTCTGGAATGTGGCTGTAATCGCACCGGCCAGCTGTTGTAAATTAAAATTAAACCGGTCAAGTATCACGAACAGATCGTAATAATCTTTCATTCGACTGTTGGCCATGCCCAGATGGACAATGGCCTGTACTTTTTCCGCCACAACGGTTTCAGGAGGATAAGCACGCAAACGGGCCGCTGGAAAGTCCAATAAACCGGGATAATCGATCATCTGCGCTTCAGGGTTTACAACATCCCCGAATCCAAGATCGATTTGCATCTGTATCCTCATTTGTCCCAGCAATACCTTTAAACGAATTCGGAAGCCCTCGTAGTCATCCATCTCTCGAATATCATTAATTCGAATACTGCCCAAATCAAAAATCAATCCGTCTTCAGGAACAGGTTTTGAACATATGGACTGAATGATTGAATGTATTTCATTCGAATCATTTTCCCCAAAAGCAAGCATATCCAGATCACGGGTAACACGTTTTGGCATATCGGCCCAGACTGTGAACAACATGGCTCCCTTCAAAATAAATTGTTCGGCGTAGGGAGATTTTGACAGACGGAATAAAAAACGTTCCGTCGCATAGTGCAGGGCGATCAATTCAAAGGGAATATTTTTCTCTCGACTGAGGTTAAGCAATCGCTGCCGTACTGAAGCGGAAAGGTTGTCAGGAGTTTCAGGACTCATGTCATGGATTCCAGATAGGGGCGCATTACATTGTTTACACGGCAGAACTTGGAGTATTGCCAGATTTCATCCCGTGTAAACCGCCTGTCCGTCAAACCTTCTTTAAGCGATTCAATAGCCACATCCATCCCGATTTTATTACGATATTTGAAACAATCGGCCACGGTCCGGGCGGGATTGGTTATTTGAACAGAAACGCCTTCAATAGGATATAATTGCACGCCTTCTTTTAGTGCCTGCTTTGAAAATCGGACAACGCGGATCGGAATGGAATCCGATTTGGGACGCCAGTCTTTTTCACCGATGGCAAGCCAGAGTTCCATGGGAATTTGTGTGGTTATTTCATGGAATGCCAGGGCGGATATCAGACAGATCACGCTTTTTGGAAAACGTTTCTGAATTTCCGCGTATGTGTAATGGGGTGTTTCATATTCCATATCGGGAAGCCGGTACAGGCCCCTGCCCACTCGTATCAATTGTCCGCTGCGGACAAGCCTCGTCAATATTTTATTGTCAATTGCATAATTCTTCAAATCACACGTTCTGAGAATCCCTTTTTTCCGCGCTATCCGAAGGACGATTTCCAGTTGATTCTTGCCCATGAGTTCACCATTTATCTGATGCCGCATTTTCTCGGATATTATTAATTTTCTCCGAGGTTTAGCGGCAAGATAACAAAACTTTATCTAAACATCAACAACATTATTTATATTGAACCCTGTGCATAATTGGTCGCAATGATTGTTAATTATGAAGTTAATAACTTTATTGATGCATCCGAATACTCATTAATAAAATTTGCACTGTGTTGAATATACGGAAAAATAACCCGTTCAATTGGAATACTAAGCCGTTTATCTATTTGATAATCCTTATCAAATTCATTTTCATCTTTCCAGATATGATCATCCCATAAATGACTTAAATGAAAAATCAGATCGTTTGAATTATTCAATTTACAATTATCAATAAAATCTTTATCAACTAACCCAAGAGTATGCGTAATGATATGGCGTAATTGGCCAACAAATAAAACATGATGTAAACAATTAAATTGATCAGAAGGTAAAATATCAGATAATTTACATAGCTTTTTATATATACAACGACCATTTGATTCAGTATTAACTGTTGTTTTACCTGTTCGATAGAGTAAATCAGTAATTTTGTCAAGAAATGATTGTAACAACGCATCAAGATACAAAATAGCAGTCTTGTTTAAATATGCCGTAGGAGAATCAAAATCTTTAGCGGATATAATATCGAGATTAGATTTAACAAAATCGGATATTTCTTTTTCCAATATTTGTGAACCTTGTATTGAAGGATTTACGACTATTGATGCTTGACCTTTAAGTGTTTTTGATGTTGTCTCTTGAACTTTTTTTACATATTCTTTAAAAGATATCAAATTGTAAAATAACTTTACAACATTACCTCTATAATTATGAGCGATCTCATCAATTTCAATAAGAATTTTATTCATGATAAGAATCCTCCCTCACATCGATCTTGCCGGTGACTGCGGCAGAGATCAGAGCGGTGCGGTACTCTCTAAGTGTTGCCATTGACAGCTGAACCATTTTAACCAGTTTGTCGATATGAGATGTTTCCCTCTCCAAAAAGGATACTATATCACGCTGCTCGGCTATTGGAGGGAGCAGAAGCAACAATCGAGATACCTTCTCAACTGATATTCTGCGAAGTGCAGTGCCAGCAAGAAAAACGCCGAGTCTTTCTTGAATTGGACTTCCGTTGAGCCAGTAATTCAAAAATATAGGATTGAGCCGGTTACGATCCGGTGATAAGATCACAAGAGAACTTGCAACAGCAAATGAGAATTCATCCCGAACTATGGCTGTTCGCCCAACGGTCCCATCCTTACTAAAAAGAATGTCACCTTGACCTGGACAACATCCTGTATGTTTCATGTACAAGAAACTTTTCGTCGATGTACGTAGGCACGATTCAAAATCAATCACACCGTTACTTATATCCACTGTCGAGATGAATGGATAATCCTGTGAAGTTGTATCTGGAGAAATGTGTGCACCATCTGTAACATTGGAAGTTACTCGCCGTATTTGCAGAACTGTCCAAGTGGCCGGAATCTCACCCAACCACTCAACACCAGAATCTTTCATCTTCACATTAGGGTCAAGCCCCTTGGTGACCGCATGGCTGATCAGGGCGGCGCGTTTTTCTTTGAGCAGCTCGATCTGCCGCTTTTTTTTCTCGATCAGCGCATCAATTCGCGCTGTCTCGCGGTCGAGGAAGGAAGTAATGATAACTTGTTCCCTTTTATCTGGTAAAATAAAAAACATCCTATTAAAATCATCCTTACCAATATTGGGTTGACCAGTTTCTCGTTGGTCATAAAAAATTTGCTCAAGTATTAGATTTGAAGATAGAATCCAAAATAAGAAATTTTTATTTAGTTTTGAACTGGATGGGAAGAAATTCCCAACTCTATAATTCTGAAGTAAGGGCTCTTGAACATACTTAACCTTTATAATTTTACCGATTGTACCACCTGTTAAAGCCATTAATATATCACCATCACTAATAAGTATACCTTCAAATTCAGAAAGACGAGACTTGTCAATAAAACTGACATTTTCTGTATCTAATTCGCCACTTGATAAAAGTTGTGTTATTTTTATTATTTTGATTCCTTCTGGTGTAAAATCGTAATCACGAAATTGGTATCCATGTCGCAGATTTACATAAAGATTAAACTTAACAATGGACCAATGCTCCGGTATATCACCCAGCCACACCTCACCCGAATCCTTATATTTGGGATATCGTTTGTATATCATGGTTTTAATGTTTCCGAATCCGTATTCTCACGGTCGGTTTCCCATTGTTCAGGATTGCATATGATGTATTCACGAATCGCATTCAAATCATCATCATTGCGAATGATGTGTTCGTAATAATTGCGCTGCCAGATGCCCCCCTCCCCATGACGCGATCGGAACCATTTGGTCACACCAATTTTAAATCCGCGCACAACAGAACCAATCGTCCCGGATGTGCCATGGGGTCGTACGGGCGAAAAATCTTTCGCCCCTACGGAACACCCGAATCCTTGTATTTGGGATATCGTTTGTATATCATGGTTCTGATTTCCATGTGCCCGACGAACCAGGACGGCGTTCGTTTTTCCGGTCCGTGTCCCATTGTTCAGGATTGCATATGATGTATTCACGAATCGCATTCAAATCATCATCATTGCGAATGATGTGTTCGTAATAATTGCGCTGCCAGATGCCCCCCTCCCCATGACGCGACCGGAACCATTTGGTTACACCGATTTTAAATCCGCGCACAACAGAACCAATCGTCCCGGATGTGCCATGGGGTCGTACGGGCGAAAAATCTTTCGCCCCTACGGAACACCCGAATCCTTGTATTTGGGATATCGTTTGTATATCATGGTTCTGATTTCCATGTGCCCGACGAACCAGGACGGCGTTCGTTTTTCCGGTCCGTGTCCCATTGTTCCGGATTGCATATGATGTATTCACGAATCGCATTCAAATCATCATCATTGCGAATGATGTGTTCGTAATAATTGCGCTGCCAGATGCCCCCCTCCCCATGACGCGACCGGAACCATTTGGTCACACCAATTTTAAATCCGCGCACAACAGAACCAATCGTCCCGGATGTGCCATGGGGTCGTAGGGGCGAAAAATCTTTCGCCCCTACGGAACACCCGAATCCTTGTATTTTGGATATCGTTTGTATGTCATGGTTTTAATGTTTCCGAATCCATATTCTCACGGTCGGTTTCCCATCGTTCCGGATTGCATATGATGTATTCACGAATCGCATTCAAATCATTATCATTGCGAATGATGTGTTCGTAATAATTGCGCTGCCAGATAATCCCCTCCCCATGACGCGACCGGAACCATTTGGTCACACCAATTTTAAATCCGCGCACAACAGAACCAATCGTCCCGGATGTGCCATGGGGTCGTACGGGCGAAAAATCTTTCGCCCCTACGGATGCC